>BNJU01004398.1_pt1 | contig 292208 bp, 346 predicted proteins | sample 8539281 | NCBI WGS metagenome assembly BNJU01 (sample SAMD00202456, study PRJDB9452) | human saliva metagenome | isolation source: human saliva | place: Japan | reverse complement strand
CGTATTCTTCCGAAGTGCCGTGAGCAGGAGGAACGTCTGGTTCCGTGCGTTCAGGAGTGTTTGGTGGAGGTGGATGCCACGTTCCAGGACGTCACCGCGATTGTGGTGGGCTGCGGTCCGGGGCCGTTCACGGGGTTGCGCGTCGGTATGGCCACGGCCGCCGCGTTCGGTGATGCACTGGGGGTTCCGGTGCACGGTGTGTGTTCGCTGGATGCCATTGCCGCGCGTATCGACGCCTCGACGGTCCTGGTCACCACGGATGCTCGCCGTCGGGAGGTGTATTGGGCGTGGTACCAGGATGGGCGTCGTGTCGAGGGTCCCGGTGTGCAGTCCCCTTCGGAATCGTTTCCGCAGGCCCACATGGTGAATGTACCTGAGCACCTGGCTGACAAACTCTCAATAGAAGTCGCCCAGCGGGTGGATCTAGATCCCTCACCTGCGTCGTTGGTGGCTGTGGCGGATCTGGATAGTTCTCCGCAGCCGTTGGTGCCGTTGTATTTGCGACGCCCCGACGTGAAGGAACCGAAGCCGAAACCACCGAGCTCCGCTGTTCCGGATGTGGAGTGGCAGTGATGGAGCTTCGTCGCCTGGAGAATTGTCACGCGGTGCGCTGCGCCGAGCTGGAGGAAGTGCTGTTCCCCGGCGAGGATCCGTGGTCTGAGCGGGCGTTTTATAGTGAGTTTGCGTATCCGTCGAACTTGTATATCGGCGCGTTTGACCACGAGGACCGCCTCATTGGTTACGCGGGCTTGGCTATGGTTGGCCCTCGGAATGACCCCGAGTTTGAAATTCACACCATCGGCGTGGATCCCGCGCACCAGGGTGAGGGCATTGGCCGCGCGATGATGGAGCAGTTGATGGCGGTGGCGGATCGGCATAACGGTCCGGTGTTTTTGGAGGTACGCACCGATAACACCCCCGCTATCTCCCTGTATGAGTCGCTTGGTTTCGTGGTGACGGGCACACGCAAGAATTACTACCAACCGTCGGGTGCAGATGCGTTTACCATGCATAGGCCGTCGCAGGGGAAGTGATGGTATCGTTCATCCGTTGGTGTTGGTGCTGAATAGTTGGGGTTGTGAGCATGCCAAGTAAGGTCGTTCTGGGTGTGGAAAGCTCGTGTGATGAAACAGGCGTGGGCATTGTCCGCGTCACCTATGGCGATGGCGCGGAACCCCGGTTGGAGATTCTGGCTGATCAGGTGGCTAGTTCGATGGAGCAGCACGCCCGTTTCGGCGGGGTTGTCCCAGAGATCGCGTCACGAGCGCACCTTGAGTCGATGGGGCCGGTGATGCGGGCGGCGCTTGCGGAAGCGGGCGTCGATAAGCCGGATGTTGTGGCAGCGACAGTTGGACCTGGTTTGGCGGGTGCGTTGCTGGTGGGGGCCAGTGCGGCGAAGGCGTATGCGGCGGCGTGGGGCGTGCCGTTTTATGGCGTGAATCACTTGGGTGGGCATGTGGCGGTGGCGAAGCCTGAGGGTGAGCCCCTGCCGCACGCTGTGGCACTGCTGGTGTCGGGTGGGCACACAGCTGCTTGAGGTGGACGGGGTGGGTGCACCGATGAAGGAACTGGGGTCCACACTTGACGACGCTGCGGGCGAAGCCTACGACAAAGTGGCGCGTCTGCTGCGGCTGGGGTATCCGGGTGGTCCACTTGTGGATCGGTTGGCGCAGCGTGGCGATAGAAAAGCGATTAATTTTCCTCGCGGCCTGATGCGCCGCGATGATTCCCGACACGACTTTTCCTTCTCCGGTTTGAAAACCGCCGTGGCCAGGTATGTTGAGGCTGCCGAGCGTGCTGGCGAGGTGATTTCCGTGGAGGACGTGTGCGCGTCCTTCCAGGAAGCCGTGTGCGACGTTCTGACGTTCAAGGCGGTGCGGGCCTGCCAGGATGTGGAGGCGAAAGTGCTGCTGATTGGTGGGGGAGTGGCGGCGAATTCCAGGCTTCGTCAGCTGGCGGAGGATCGTTGTCGCAGCGCAGGGATTGAACTGCGCGTGCCCTCGTTCCGGTTGTGCACCGACAACGGCGTGATGGTCGCCGCGTTGGCGGCTCAGCGCGTGGCCGCAGGTGCGGAACCCAGCAGCCTGGGCGTGGGGACTGATTCCTCGCTGGAGGTTGAAGTGCCTCAGCTGTGAGGTTTTTAGGATGACTCGCACTCGTAGATGACCTTGCTGAAATCCAGGGCGGCCAGGTCGTCGCGATGAATGTAGAAGCGAGCCACGCCGCCGTCGGCAAGCATGAAGGCCGCGTCAGAGTGGTCTCCAAAGTAGGATTCCAGCTGGAAGAGCACTATGTAACCCGAGTCGGGGTGGTGGGGGTCTGTGAGCGCAGGCGCGTGATGCGTCTGTTGGAAAAGGTCTTCGCACAGGTAAATCCAGCCGCCGCCGAAGATGGTGTGGTGTTGTGAATCCAGGAGCTCGGAGAGATCCAGGCCGTCATCGGTGTCAAAGTCGAAACCGTGGCGGCGGGTATGGGCGATGAACTCGTAGGCGCGGCTGGTGGGCAGCTGGTCGTAGAGCTGGCCGTGCAGGTCAAAAATAGCCGCAGAGTCAATAACACCATCTTCAGCGGGGGAGTCTGTTTCTGCATGTCCGTGAGGGAAAATTCGTCGGCGGGAATATAACGCACGAGGTGGCCGCGCCACTGTTCCGCATCGAGCATGTAGCCGCCGAGTCCCATGTCGCCGTCGTCGGCGATGAAAAACTGGATTAGACCGCTGGTTGGGATGCCGTCGCGTTCAGGAAGTTCGGCAAGGTTAATTTGGGCGAGGAAGAACAGCGGATTGCCGCAACCATCAGTGGGCCACGGGTAGGACGGACTGATAAAGGCCGGTCCGCGCACCCGGGAACCTGTGAGGTGGGGGTTGGCGTCGTGCCTGGGTGTGAGGTGAAGGGCCGTGGTCCGGCGGGCAGTCCCTTCGAGCAGTGGGAGGAAAGGCTCAAATTCGGGGGTGAGGTCTACGGTTAACACGGTGTTGTCCACGGTTTCTCCTAGTGATCAAAAACGGAATGTAGTAGTCATGCTACCAGCTTTTGTGTTGTTTGTGTTTGTGGGGTCTGGCATATAGTAGGTGGGATCTTTTTTCCTTATTGGTACGCTCGTTTTAGTGAAAAATAGTGGCGTTATAGCCGCGGAGATAAGGGTGGATTTTTCGCTTTTGAGCTGGGGAAAATGATGCCAGGAATCACAAGGTAGAAATAGATGTACGTATCAACATTAAATGGAAAATTGCGGGCGGCAGTATATTATTTTATGCCACAAGATTGTTGATCTGATTATTGCATGGATTTTGCATGAGTAATTGGTGAAATCTCACTTATGAAGTGGCTATTCTTTTCGGTGCTGTGGGGGCTGTTAGGCATGGCCTCAGTCACGTTGGAGTGGTCGGGGTGTCATCAGGGCGCACTGCTGGACCCCGCTTAATAAACTTCCATGAGGTCCACGTCCCGCGTGTTTGCGGCTAGCGAACATGCAGGTGGATAGTGCGTCAAATAGTTGAGGGGCTGGCACTCGCGGGGGTAGAGTGCTAAGAGGTTGTGTGAAACAGGGCAGCTGTTCACCCGCGACGACGGCTGTGCTGGCAGATGCAACCGGCGCAATGCCAACCATCACATGATGGCAACTATCACATGGAGGAATTTGTAGTGTCGAACGTTAACATTAAGCCCCTTGAGGACAAGATCCTCGTCCAGATTAATGAGGCTGAAACCACCACCGCTTCCGGCCTGGTTATCCCGGATTCCGCGAAGGAGAAGCCTCAGGAGGCTACGGTCATTGCTGTGGGTGCTGGCCGCTTCGATGAGAAGGGTGAGCGCGTTCCTATGGATGTCAAGGAAGGCGACGTGGTGATCTTCTCCAAGTACGGCGGGACTGAAATCAAGTACCAGGGTGAAGAGTACTTGATCCTGGCTCAGCGTGACATCCTCGCCATTGTTGAGAAGTAAGAGGCTTCACATATGGCAAAGTTGATCGCCTTTGATGAGCAGGCCCGTAAAGGCATCCAGGCCGGTGTGGACACGCTGGCCGATGCCGTGAAGGTCACTCTCGGCCCTCGTGGTCGCAATGTGGTGTTGGACAAGGCTTTTGGTGGCCCGACTGTCACCAACGATGGTGTGACCATCGCCCGAGATATCGACGTGGAAGATCCGTTCGAGAATCTGGGTGCCCAGCTGGTGAAGTCCGTTGCGGTGAAGACCAACGACTTGGCTGGTGACGGCACCACGACCGCGACGCTTCTCGCACAGTCGCTGATTAAAGAGGGCCTGCGTAACGTAGCCGCCGGTGCCAACCCGATTGAACTGAATCGTGGTATTGCCGCCGCTGCCGATAAGACGGTGGAGGAGCTTCTGAAGCGTGCGACAGAGGTGTCCAACCCCACTGAGATTGCTAATGTTGCTACGGTCTCGTCCCGCGACCCCGAGATCGGTGACATGGTTGCCGCCGCAATGGAGAAGGTGGGCAAGGACGGTGTGGTCACGGTCGAGGAATCTCAGACCATGGAGACCACTCTGGACATTACCGAGGGCGTGTCCTTTGATAAGGGCTTCCTGTCCCCGTACTTCATCACCGACATTGATGCCCAGCAGGCCGTGCTCAACGACGCCCTGGTGCTTCTTGTTCGCAACAAAATCTCCTCGCTCCCGGACTTCCTGCCTGTGCTGGAGAAGATTGTTGAGTCCGGCAAGCAAGTCCTGATTGTGGCTGAAGATATTGAGGGTGAGCCACTGCAGATGCTGGTGGTGAACTCCATTCGGAAGACGCTGAAGGTTGTGGCTGTGAAGTCACCGTACTTCGGCGATCGTCGTAAAGCATTTATGGATGACCTTGCCGTGGTTACCAACGCCACTGTTGTGGACCCCGAGGTGGGTGTGAACCTGAGCGAGGTGACTATCGCTGAATTCGGTGCAGCGCGTCGCGTGACAGTGACCAAGGACCAGACGGTGATCGTTGACGGTGCAGGGCAGCGCTGAGGATGTGGAGAATCGCCGCAACCAGATCCGCCGTGAGATCGAGAAAACCGACTCCACCTGGGATCGTGAGAAGGCTGAGGAACGCCTGGCCAAACTGTCTGGCGGCATTGCCGTGATCAAGGTGGGTGCTGCAACAGAGACTGAGGTGGGGGAGCGCAAACTCCGCGTCGAGGATGCCATCAACGCTGCGAAAGCCGCAGCTCAAGAGGGTGTTATCGCCGGTGGTGGATCTGTACTGGTACAGATCGCGCAAGAACTCGACACCTTTGCTGAGGGTTTTGAGGGCGATGCGAAGGTGGGTGTGCTCGCCCTGGCTCGCGCCCTGACCAAGCCGACCTACTGGATTGCGGACAATGCGGGTGTGGACGGTGCTGTCGTTGTGGCACGTACCGCTGAACTGCCCAATGGTGACGGCTTCAACGCCGCCACCTTTGGAGTATGGGAACCTTATTGAACAGGGCATTATTGATCCTGTGAAGGTGACTCACTCGGCAGTGGTCAATGCCACGTCGGTGGCGCGTATGGTGCTGACCACAGAAGCATCTGTGGTGGAGAAACCGGCTGAGGAAGAACCTCACGCTGGTCATGCGCATCATCACCACTAGTGCATAGACCAAAGGCCCCAGGATTGACCGCCTGGGGCCTTTGCTGTGGGGAATGTAGTGGATATAGGAAACGTCATACCACCACCCGTGCCACATGTGATTTATGTTATATTTTCTTGGGATTATGGGTGTTTTCCCTGTTCATGTATGGAATTGTTGTTGAACAACGGAAACGATTAACCAATCGACAACGATGTAACGTGGGTCAAGTCTCTGTAAAATGGAGGATCGATCTAAGGTACTGTGCTCAGGTCTTCTAAGATGCTTCTCAACAAGTGCATAGGAGATCTTAGTCTGCGAGTGAAGGGAACAGGTTCCAGGGTGAACGAGTCGGAGCGTGAACTAGCGGACCTAGTTCCCCGTGCTGCCGGCGGTGACCGCGCCGCGATGCAACGCATCATGGTTATTATTCACCCAATTGTTCTGCGTTATGCACGTGCACGAATCGGTGGCGGGAGGCATCCCACCGCTGAAGACGTGGCACAAGAAATCTGTCTTGCGGTGGCAATGTCTGTGGGAAATTACGTTGACCGCGGTCGTCCGTTTTTGGCCTTTGTGTATGGCATTGCATCGAATAAAGTAGCGGATGCGCATCGTGCGTTGTCGCGGGAAATGTCCAATCCGACCGAAGACGTTCCCGAAACCGCGCTGGAACATGATACGCCAGAAGAATATGCACTGGTCAGCGATGGAAGTAACAGAGTGCGACTTCTTCTCGATTCATTAAGTGAAAAGGCACGAGAAGTCATTATTTTGAGAGTTTTCGTTGGCCTCTCCGCAGAAGAAACTGCGGAGATTGTAGGCAGTACCCCCGGGGCTGTGCGGGTTGCTCAACATCGAGCACTTGCATCGCTCCGGAAAAATTTAGATGGGCAGGAGCGATAGGTATGGATCAACGCCGCCCCGGCGGGGACCACGACGCGTTTGCCGAACACACTGATGATGTGTTGTTCGACACCGACGTCTTCCTCACCGAGCTCTCTAAAGGACATGACCCTTCCGAGGGAGAGGACCCGCTCGCGCAGCTTCTCCTCTCCTTCAACGATGAGGTTATTTACTCACGAGCACCAGAGCCGCCGACCATTGACAATGCGTTCATGGGGCGTTTTGATGCCGCGACGGAGATCTTCGAACCAGTCACCGATGCCGCATCGCTGCTGGACCGCCAGCCGGACCTTTCTGCTGATGACGGCTACGCTGATGATTATTTCGAAGGTGGAGCGGAGTACGCTGACCGCACTGAGCAGGCAGAACCAAAGGATCAGGTTGACGATTACGACAGTGCTGTGGCGGACGTGGTTCCGCTGGAATCACGGCGTCGTAAACCGCGTATCAACGCGTTCATGTCTGGGTTGATCGGTGCTGCCGCAGCAACCTTGGTGATTGCTGGCAGTGGTGCGGCTATCTACAACTCCCAGCCGGGATCGTTCCTGTGGGGGCTGAACACCAAACTGTTTGGTGATCACGCAGCGGTCGTGGAATTGGCAAGCACCCTGGAGCAGGTGGATAACCTCAATGCCAAGGGCGATACTGATGGTGCTTTGGCGTTGCTGGAACAGGCAAAATCACTGATCAAGGAGATTAACTCTAAGGACCGTGCCACCTTGCGCCGCGACATTGATCAATCGGAGCAGCGCATTTCCACGCAGACGGTGACCGCAGCCCCGCCCACCTCGACAACGCCACCACCGTCTGAGTCGGAGCCTGTGCCCACGGTGACGGTGACAGTTACGGCTACGGTTGGGCCGAATGGTGTGGTCCAGAACCAGAATCAAAGCGGCGGCGGGGCTTCGCAGGTGGCACCGACGACTAATCCGCTGCCACAGTCGGCTCCCTCAACGGCTGTTACCAGTACACCGGCAAGCACCACGGGTGATGGCGGAGGTGCGCAGAATAATAACCAGAGTAATCAGCCGCCACGGCATATCAGTTCCGTGCCGAAACCGAGCAGCAATGAGCCATCGCAGCCTGGAGCGAATGCTGGAAGCAGCGATCCGTAACACAAGGCTTATGGGTAATGTGCCCCCGCAGTATGGGCTGGACAGCTTCTTCTAGGTAGTTCTTTTAAGAAGCGTTCAGCCCATCAACGTATCCAAGGCAGTAATCCCAGGGCACGTATGCCTCAACAGCGGGGCAGGCGCTGGGTTCGTGCACGGGGCTAAGCTCACCAGCCAAGGTGGCGCGCATGTTTGCTTCCATGATGTCCCAGCCGTAGTAGTGGTTTTCTTGGCAGTCCTCACACATGAAGAAGATGCCAAGTATCCCTCGGGGTTCCAGTGCCGCGCGGAACTGCGCAACCAGCTCCATGTCTTCGAGAATGTGTCGGCGGTCTTCGTCACTGAGGGGCGGCATGGGTTCCTCAGTGTCAAACAGCGCAGCAGGATCATTCGGGTCGTCTGCGAAGGGATCCTGAGGCATGAGGGGGTCGAAGTTCACAACAGCAACAATAATTGCTGTGGCTGTGCCGGGCAACAAGTAATATCATTCCGAAGTTCCCGTATTGCAGTTCCCGCAAACGGGGTGGCTGCGGCTACTCTAGATGACATCATGCCTCCGCGCGTGGGATTATAACGGGAATATCTTGGCGTTGAAGAGCATTTCTTTAAATACATAGTGTTGTTGAGTAGGAGGAAACGGTTTTATGACCGATATGCATGTCCCCACTGGTGGCGATGATCCGAATAAGGTTGCCCTGGTTGGTTTGACCTTTGATGATGTCCTTCTGCTTCCAGATGCATCTGAGATTATTCCCAGCGAAGTGGATACGTCGTCGCAGTTAACCCGCAATATTCGCTTGAACATTCCACTGATCTCTGCAGCAATGGATACCGTGACCGAGGCGCGCATGGCTATCGCGATGGCACGGCAAGGTGGTATGGGTGTATTGCACCGCAACCTCTCCATTGAAGACCAAGCCCAGCAGGTGGAGCTGGTGAAACGCTCCGAATCGGGTATGGTGACGGACCCGATTACCTGCAGCCCCGACATGACAATCGGCGAGGTGGATGCCCTCTGCGCCCGATACCGCATTTCTGGCCTGCCGGTGGTGGATAGCGACGGCACCCTGGTGGGCATCTGCACCAACCGTGACATGCGTTTTGAGCCGGACATGTCCCGTACGGTCGCTGACGTGATGACGGCCATGCCTCTGGTTGTGGCTAAGAGGGGAGTGTCCAAGAAAGACGCCCTGAACCTGCTCAGCTCTAACAAGGTGGAAAAGCTTCCCATTGTTGATGATGCGGGCAAGCTGGTGGGCCTGATTACAGTCAAAGACTTTGTGAAAACCGAACAGTACCCCGATTCCTCGAAGGATGCGTCGGGCAGGCTGCTGGTGGGGGCTGGCATTGGCACGGGTGCCGATTCGTGGTCCCGGGCTGGCGCGCTGACTGATGCTGGGGTGGATGTGCTCATTGTGGATACCGCGCACGCCCACAATAAAGGCGTGCTGGAAATGGTGTCCAAGGTGAAGAAGGAATTCGGCGATCGTGTGGATGTGATCGGCGGCAACCTGGCCACCCGCGCTGCGGCGAAAGCCATGATTGAAGCCGGTGCTGACGCCGTGAAGGTGGGAATCGGTCCCGGTTCCATCTGCACCACCCGTGTCGTCGCAGGTGTGGGCGCACCGCAGATCACCGCCATCATGGAGGCCGCTGTGCCCGCGAAGGAAGCGGGCGTGCCGATCATTGCCGACGGCGGCATGCAGTTCTCCGGCGACATTGCCAAGGCCCTGGCTGCTGGTGCTTCCACCGTCATGCTGGGATCACTGCTGGCAGGTACGGCAGAGGCTCCGGGAGAGACGGTCGTCGTAAATGGCAAGCAGTACAAAAATGTACCGCGGCATGGGTTCGCTGGGCGCGATGCAGGGGCGCGGGCTGTCCGGCGAGAAGCGCTCCTTCTCCAAGGACCGTTACTTCCAGGCGGATGTGAAGAGCGAGGAAAAGCTTGTGCCTGAGGGCATTGAGGGACGAGTGCCGTTCCGCGGTTCCATTGATGCCATTACCCACCAGCTGGTTGGTGGCCTGCGCGCGGCGATGGGGTACACGGGTTCGGCCACCATCGAGCAGCTTCACGACGCTCGCTTTGTGCAGATCACTGCGGCAGGGCTGCGCGAATCCCACCCCCATGACATTCAAATGACTGTCGAAGCCCCCAATTACTACCAGCGCTGATTAAGGACCACCGTGCGTAACAACGTCGAACTCGGCATCGGCCGCGAGGCCCGCCGCTCCTACTCCCTCAACGAGATTGCCATCGTCCCGTCTCGCCGCACTCGTTCCTCCAAAGATGTGGATACCTCGTGGAATATTGATGCCTACAGCTTTGACATTCCCTTCATGTCCCACCCTTCCGATGCCTTGGCGAGCCCTGAGTTTGTGATGGAAATGCACAGGCAAGGCGGGCTGGGCGTGATCAACGCGGAAGGCATGTGGGGCAGGCATGCGGACCTGGATGCCGTCATTGCCGAGGTCCTGAACGCCGCCGTCGATGAATACGGTGGCTACGACTTCAACAACGCTAAAGCCGTCGCTGTGCTGCAGAAGCTTCACTCCGCTCCCATCAACGAAGACCTGCTCACTGAACGCATCGCGGAAGTACGAGCATCCGGGGCCACCGTTGCCGTGCGGGTATCACCCCAGCATGCTCGCGAGCTTGCACCTCTAGTAATCAAAGCCGGTACGGAACTTCTGGTCATTCAAGGAACCCTCATCTCCGCAGAGCATGTCGCCGCCGACGGGGAACCGCTCAATCTCAAAGAGTTCATTGGATCACTCGACGTGCCCGTCATTGCGGGCGGAGTCACCGACTACACCACTGCGTTGCACCTCATGCGCACTGGTGCTGCGGGCATCATCATTGGCGGCGGAACCAGTACCACCGATCTTGCGCTGGGTATTGATGCCCCGATGGCCACCGCTATTGCCGATGCTGCGGCGGCTCGGCGCGACTACCTCGACGAGACAGGCGGGCGCTACGTCCATCTTATTGCCGACGGCGAGATCGAAACCTCAGGCGACGTGGCTAAGGCCATCGCCTGTGGTGCCGACGCTGTGATGTTGGGGGCACCGCTTGCACAGGCCCGCGAGGCCGCCGCGCCAGGATATTACTGGCCTGCTGTGGCAGGGCATCCCCGATTCCCGCGGTGTTGTGGAACCTGCGCCAGGTCGTGTGTATGAAGAGGCTGATCAACGCCCCAGCTTGGAGGCTGTTCTTCATGGGCCGTCCGCTGACGCATTCGGTGCACTGAACCTGGTGGGTGGTTTACGACGTGCCATGGCCAAATGTGGCTACACCGATCTAAAGAAGTTCCAGAAGGTGCAGTTGGCTATTCGCGGGGTATAGGTTTGGCAGGGCTGTCCATGATCTGCCAAACCGCCAGAAATACCCTGGAAAATGATCAGTTCTGCACAGTGTGCTTATGCTCAAAGCACACTTTTACCCCTGTCATGTAGGCCCACTCCCAGGTACACAACATCTCATTTTTGTGCTTGCTGGTTGGCCTACGCGCCGATAGCAGGGGCGATGGTTCGCCAGGAGGTGCGTAGCTGGTGTTCGAAAAGCGGCCAGGTGTGGGCACCGTTCGGGGCATAGAAGCGGTCTACGTTGACGCCAGCCGCACGGGCGTTGTTGGTGAAGTGCTCGGAGCAGGCGTTGGCTGCGCCTTCAACCACGAGCGGCCCGCCCCATAGCCCGACGTTGTAGTGGTTTCCGTCGACCTCGCCGGGTACGCCGGAGGCAGATCCCACGAAGACAGCAACGTCGCGGAGTCGGGTTGGCTGGGCATTGGGGTCGTGGTCGGCCCATGCGGGATCCCAGGGTGGTCCCCACGCGTTTCCAATGTTTCCGCCGGTGCCAAGAACAAGACCCGCAGCCAGAGGTGAGCCAACAACACCGGAACTCATGGGGACAGCCGGAATATGTGGCTGCGGCTTTAAACCTGCCAGGGTTGTGGGCCGCGATATCAAGGGCAGGTCCGCCGGACATGGAGAGTCCTGCAACGGCATCGCGACCGGTTCCGTTGAATTCGCGGTCAATCACGGAGGGAAGTTCTTGGGTGAGGTAGGGTGGTCCATTTGTTGCGGCCGAGGATGGGGTCGTCCTGGTACCAGTCGCTGTAGAGTGAGCCTTTGCCGCCGATGGGGGAGACGACGTTGACGTTTTTGTCGCGGAAGAAGCTTTCGATAATCAGTGGTGTTTGCCCAGGTCAGTCCATCTGTTCCGCCGTAGTACCCGGGGAGAAGGTAGAGGGTGGGGCGGGGCGCATTGCCTTCGGGGACAAGAATGTCGTTGGGGATCACGGCGTTGTGGGCCGGTGAGTAGACGTGGATGCGCAGGAACTGGGCGTCGATACGCTCGGTGCTTACTAGGTGAGGGGCCGTCCTGAGCGGAGGCTGTTGGTGTGGTTGCCACAGCTCCGATGAACGTCAGCGCGGCAAGCAGCATTGTCGTGATGCGTCGGACCATGTTGTCGAGGTTAGTTTATATAAAGAAAAGACGCACCTATAGATCTTGATTTATCGATAACGGATTATGGCGCTCATGTGCTACCGCTTATTGGGGGTGTTGCGTCGGGCGAACTCCTCATTATTTATCACATGTGCTTGCGATGTTAGCTAACCCGTGAAAAACTCAGCTCAAGCCACTAGAACAATGTGAAAGAGAGACAATAATGCCCACTGGGCACATAAGGGTCGCCTTATGAATACACCCTCACTAACCTCCCACGTGGTGGTAGTGGATATCACTCCGGACACTGGGCGCATGGTTATCGTTACTCTCAGCGGGGGGAGTCTGAGCACAACAGAAGTGCACCGCTTTGAGCATCATTCGGACCGCCACAGCACACATTCCGTTAACCATCTTGTCACCGAAATCATCGCAGGCCTGCGCATCGTCAACCTAGAGCTCAGTAGCGCGAAGGCCACCGTCTCTATCAGCGCTTGCGGTGGCGATTACGTGTGCCTCACCCCGCAGCGTGACATCGTTTCTGCCAGCACATATCCAGTTCAACCCGGGAAGGTGACCTGCAACCCACGGGACTTCTTCACCCTCACTGGAGTGCAGCCCGCACCCACTGCAACGGCGTTTCGCCTCCATGCACATCTGAACAGCAACCCGGAGGACCGCTCGCGTATCGACGCCGTCCTTTCCATCCCTGACTACATCGTCTACCAGTTAACGGGGGTTATGGGGTGGTCGCGAAGCATTCTCTCCGGCACTGGCCTCACCCAACCAGGAAGTAAGCACTGGTCACCCGAGGTATTCAACGCTCTGGGTATTCCACAGCACTGCGTGGGGGAACCATCACCAGACATGACGGTTGTCGGCCCTGTCACCGTACCCGGACTAGACAACTTCACCGTGGTGCGTGGTGGTGCTGACAACAATGCCTGCGCAGTGCACGGGCTCGGACTCGTTGATGGCGAAGCCTTCATATCCTTCGATGCCGACTCTCTCGTTGGTTGTGTCACCGATAATCCGCAGCTCGGCGACACCGCCTTTCGCCGCGCACTTCAGCAATGACAACTGCACAGATGGACACACTCGCCTCCAGAGAGTGCTTCCCGGCCTGCGGCTCCTAGAACACTGCTGTGCCGTCTTCGCTGACCAAGGACGCACCTCTGATGTGGCGATTCTCACCGCTCAAGCCGCTCAGCACTACGACCCTGGCATCACCATTGACATCACCGCGCCGGGTATCAGCAACTATCCGGAACACATTGCCAGGCTGCTGCGGCACCACGGCGTGGATAGACTGGGGGAGAGCTGCGACGATCCGGCGCTCATCATGCGCGTTGTCATTGCCTCATTAGCACGAGCACATGCCACAACCGTCGCAAACCTGGAACAAACAATACAAAAGCGCATCACCAGCATCAGGCTCATCGGCGCAGGCGCGCAGAACACACTTCTCTGCAAGCTCACCGCCCAAGCTTGCGGCATCCCCGTCGCAGCAGGACCCCGAGACGCCACCCCCTTCGGCTCGGCGCTCGCACAACTTGAACTCCGCGGCCACGACAGAGACGCGCTCCTCGACATCGAACGAGCACGCACTGTACGCACTGTCTACACGCCGTCATAACAACGAAAGGACCAGCATGACCACCTACCAGAACTACATCAACGGGCAGTTTATCGACGCCGCGGACACCCACGACGTGATCAATCCCTCCACCGGCCAGGTGCTCGCCCACGCACCCAGCTCCGACATCGCCGCAGTCAACGAGGCCGTCGCAGCAGCCAAAGCCGCGCAAGTTCATTGGGCGGAACTGCCCAACATTGAACGCGCCGGGTATCTCACCGCCATTGCTGCGAAACTCCGGGACAACGTTGACCGCTTTGCTCACTACCTTGTTGAAGAGCAGGGAAAAGTGCAGGCTCTTGCGGAAGTGGAGGTGTCCTTCACCGCCGATTACTTCGACTACATGGCTGGCTGGGCGCGCAGGCTTGAAGGAGAAGTTATTCCCTCGGACCGACCAGGCGAAATGATCTTCCTCACCTACGACCCCATTGGCGTGGTGGGTGGCATCCTGCCGTGGAACTTCCCCTTCTTCCTCATCGCCCGCAAAATGGCACCGGCCCTGCTCACTGGCAACACCATCGTGATCAAGCCCAGCATGGAAACGCCCATCAATGCGTTTGAATTCTGCAAGATTGTGGATGAGGTCGGCCTTCCCGCAGGTGTATTCAACATGGTGGGTGGCTCCGGTCGCAAAATTGGTGAGGCCCTGACCACTCACCCCGATGTGGGACTGATCTCCATGACCGGGTCCGTTGATGTGGGCAAGCGCATCATGGAACAGGCCGGAAGTACGCTGACCCGTGTGAACCTGGAACTCGGCGGCAAGGCTCCCGCCATCGTGCTTGCCGACGCCGACCTTGACCTCGCCGCCACCGCCATCTGGAACTCCCGGGTGATCAACACTGGGCAGGTGTGTAACTGTGCGGAAGTCGTGCTTGTTGAAGAAACCGCGCACGATGACCTGCTGGCTAAGCTCGTTGAGAAAATGGAATCCACGCAGTACGGAAACCCGGTCGATATTCGAGAGCTAGACATGGGGCCGCTGATTACCCCTGAGGCCATGGACAAGCTCGACGAAATGATTGAGGCCGCTGTGGCAGCTGGGTGCCGTGTTGAAACTGGCGGTGCCCGTGCAACGGATAAGGGCGAAGGCAACTTCTATCAGCCAACAGTGCTGTCAGGTGCGACTGCTGACATGGCCATCGCACGGGAAGAAATCTTTGGTCCGGTGCTGCCGGTGGTGAAAGTCAAAGACCTTGATGAGGCTATCGCCATTGCCAACGAGTCGGATTATGGACTCACCAGCTCCATTTTCACCAACAACATTAACGCCGCACTCAAAGCTGCCCGGCAGCTACAGTACGGGGAAACCTACATCAACCGTGAGCACTTCGAGGCCATGCAGGGCTTCCATGCCGGGCGACGCAACTCCGGCATTGGGGGAGCGGACGGTAAGCACGGCCTGATGGAATACGTGGAGACCCACGTCACCTACATCCAGACCCACGATTAGTTGCTGGCCAGGTCGCGGCGGCTGAGAGGCTGTTGGGCGGGCGTCGATACGCAGGTGCCTGCCCATGCGTGACCTGGGTTTGAACTGGAATGCTGGCTATGGTTAAATGTTCTGGTTGCGTGTGCTGGTCGGTCCGCTGTGCGTTTCCGAGCGTGGACCGAGACCCTTCGACTATTGTTCGTCGCTTCATGGAAGAGTGCAACGTAATTGTATGTAGACCACGTGTGTCTGGGCCGGAAATTCGGCACACATTAATCCAGGTCAGGAGACCATAGTGATTCAGCAGGAGTCGCGTCTGCGGATCGCCGACAACACTGGTGCGCGCGAAATTCTGTGCATCCGTGTCCTCGGCGGATCCACCCGACGCTTTGCTGGCATTGGCGACGTTATTGTTGCCACTGTCAAGGAAGCAGCGCCTGGCGGCAACGTCAAGGCTGGTGAAATTGTTAAGGCTGTTATCGTCCGCACGAAGAAGGGAAACCCGTCGCCCCGACGGTTCCTACATTCGCTTCGACGAAAACGCAGCTGTGATCATCAAGAACGACAACGAGCCCCGCGGTACCCGCATCTTCGGCCCCGTCGCTCGTGAGCTTCGTGACAAGAAGTTCATGAAGATCGTCTCGCTGGCACCGGAGGTAATCTAAATGAAGATCCGTAAGGGTGACAACGTCATCGTCATCGCAGGTCGCGATAAGGGCGCAACGGGCAAGGTTATTCAGGCTTTCCCGAAGACCGACAAGGTTCTTGTTGAAGGTGTCAACAAGATCAAAAAGCACGTGGCTAACTCCGCTCCTGAGCGTGGTGCTGAATCTGGTGGCATTGTCACCCAGGAAGCACCGATCCACGTGTCCAACGTCATGATTCTCGACGCTGATGGTCAGCCGACCCGTATCGGCTACCGCTTCGATGAAAATGGCAAGAAGGTTCGCATCTCCCGCCGTACCGGGAAGGACATCTAACATGAGCGAGAAATACATTCCCCGCCTCAAGGCCCGCTACCGCAACGAGATCCGCACCAAACTGAATGACGAGTTCAACTACGAAAACGTCATGCAGATTCCTGGCGTAACCAAGGTTGTTGTCAACATGGGTGTTGGTGAAGCTGCGCGCGAAGCAAAGCTGATCAACGGTGCTCTGGAGGATCTTGCCCTGATCACCGGCCAGAAGCCGCAGATTCGCCGTGCAAAGAAGTCCATCGCTAACTTCAAGCTGCGTGAAGGCATGCCCATCGGTGCCCGCGTGACCCTGCGTGGCGACCGCATGTGGGAGTTCCTGGACCGTCTGTTGACGGTCGCTCTGCCGCGTATTCGTGACTTCCGTGGTCTGTCTGACCAGCAGTTCGATGGCCACGGCAACTACACCTTCGGCCTCAGTGAGCAGACCATGTTCTACGAGATCGACGTGGACAAGATCGACCGCCCCCGTGGTATGGACATCACAGTAGTAACCACTGCCACAAACAATGAAGAGGGGCGTGCGCTGCTCCGTGAGCTTGGCTTCCCATTCAAGCGCAACGAGGCTAAGTAGCATCAACTTAGCAGGTATCTATCACCTGCAGTTACGGCAAGCCCCCAAGTTTTGTCAAAACTTGGGGGTATTTGTTTTTCCTGGGTAACGTTATGCGAATGGGCATAGATAAAAGAAAATGAGCGTGTCGCAGTTTAAGGCTATCTACCCCCTCCCTGTGATGTTGCGATTCACCTGTGTGCTAAAAATCCAGTATAACGCCTCTGAATCGGTAAACTCGCAGCTATCTTAGCTTGACAGGCTCCTTTGTGCTGCGTTGAATCAACATTCGTGAATGAAAACTGCGGCAACCCACAGCAGCTCCGTTGTGCTGCGTCACTCCGTCATCTCCTAACGGTCATTGCTGCCGTTGTAACGGCGGGGGTTGTCGCTGCCTGTTCGTCCACTGGTGGTGCTCCCCGGCAATCGGCGGACGGCACTGTCGGGGAGGGGCGTTGATACACCCCGCGCCGTTGTTTCGATGGTGACGCATGGTGCGCCGGGCGACACGTTTTGGGACTTGGTGCGTAAGGGGGCCGAAGATGCCGCGCGCAAAGACAACATTGAACTGCGTTACTCATCCGACCCTCAAACACCAAACCAGGCTAACCTGGTGCAATCGGCTATCGACGCCCATGCTGACGGCATTGCTGTCACCCTTCCGAATGCCCATGCTATAGGTCCCGTCGCTAAAAGCGCTGTGGATGCGGGCATTCCTGTAGTTGGCCTCAATGCAGGCATGACTGATTACAAGCGGTACGGTCTTGGTGGTTTTTTTGGCCAAGATGAAAATGTTGCTGGTGAACTAGCAGGAAAAAGGCTCAAAGACGACAGTGCGCATAAGGTTTTATGTCTCATTCACGAGCAAGGCAACTCCTCTCAGGAAAAGCCGCTGCGAAGGCATTAAAAAAGGCCTCGGCGATTCGGGTGAGATGGAAGTCCTCTATGTCAACGGCATGGACCTCACCGCAGTAACGTCCACTGTGCAGGCAAAACTTGCGCAGGATAGCAGCATTGACTGGGTGATGGGGTTAGTGGCTCCCGTAGCGTTGGCAACAGTGCAGGCCGCCAAAGATGCCGGCGCTGAACCCAAGATTGCTACGTTTGACACAAACGCGGAGCTTGTTGCTGCCATCAACAAAGGCGAGATTCAGTGGGCAGTTGACCAGCAACCTTACGTTCAGGGTTATATGGCAGTGGATTCACTGTGGCTTGAACTGCGCAATGGCTCCACTGTTGGTGGTGGGCAACCGGTTTATACCGGACCATCGTTTGTGGACCGTAGCAATGTGGATAAAATCGCTGACGCAGCCAAGATAGGATTACGATGAGCGACAGTGCTTTTTCCAAAACTTTTAACAATGTAATTCGCCGACCAGAGCTAGCAAGCCTGGTAGGCGCGATAGTTATTTTTATTCTGTTTGTGGCGGTAGCGCCACCATTTCGTTCTATTGATGCTTTTTCGACAGTCCTGTACGCATCCTCAACGATGGGAATCGTCGCCCTAGCGGTAGGACTTCTGATGATTGGTGACGAATTTGACCTTTCATCCGGTGTAGCCGTGACAAGCACGGCGTTGATAGCAACAATGTTGAATTACAATTTGCATCTGAACTCGTGGGTTGGCGTTTTTATTTCGCTTGCATCCGCCCTGAGTATTGGTGCTCTCAATGGGGTATTGGTTACACGTACCGGAATTCCAAGTTTTCTTATTACCCTCAGCGTGTTCCTCATGCTGCAGGGGCTTAACCTGGCAGTGACTAAGTTTGTCACCGGGCGAGTGGCAACGCCAATTATCTCTGATATGCAGGGCTTTCCCTCAGCTCAGAAGGTGTTTTCCAGCACGCTACATATCGGCCCTATGGACCTTCGGGTTACCGTTCTCTGGTGGTTGCTCTTTGTTGGCGCGGCATCATATTTGCTTTTTCGGACGCGTTTTGGCAACTGGATCTTTGCCGTTGGTGGTGACAAAGACGCTGCTTATGCAGTGGGTGTTCCGGTCCGTAGGGTGAAAATTATCCTCTTCATGTTTGTTGGGTTTGCGACCTGGTTTGTGGGGATGCACAACCTTTTCGCCTTTGACTCTATTCAGGCGGGTCAAGGCGTTGGTAATGAATTCCTGTACATCATTGCTGCCGTTATCGGTGGTTGTGCCTTGACTGGCGGTAAAGGAACTGCTGTTGGTACTGCCATTGGTGCCTTGATTTTTGGCATGACCAGCCAGGGAATTGTGTACGCCGGCTGGAACCCAGATTGGTTTAAGTTCTTCTTGGGTGCCATGCTGCTCTTCGCTGTTATCACCAATAAATCGGTATCCCGCTACACGGAGGCTCACTAATGTCTGACGATGCCATCATCACACTTGATTCCATCTCCAAAGCGTATGGCGATTTTCAGGCACTCCAGGACATCAACCTTGTCATTAGGCCAGGAACTGTTACCTGCATCCTGGGCGATAATGGCGCGGGCAAGTCAACCCTGATCAAGATCCTCGCGGGTCTGCATCCGCCTACCTCTGGTGACATGCTTATCGACGACGTGCCGGTCACCTTCACCGCGCCTGCTGATGCGCTCGCCGCGGGAATCGCAACAGTGTACCAAGACCTTGCCGTGGTGGGGCAAATGTCAGTGTGGCGAAACTTCTTCCTGGGGCAGGAGCTTGTACATGGTTTCTTGGAGACGCTTCGTATCGACGAGATGCGCAAAATCACGCTTCAGCAGCTTGCGGATATGGGGGTGGAGTTACCCAACGTAGACATCCCCATCTCACACTTGTCTGGTGGACAGCGCCAGGTCGTCGCCATCGCTCGTGCGATTTACTTTGGTGCGCGTGTGGTGATCCTTGATGAGCCGACCGCAGCACTGGGAGTGAAGCAATCAGGCATGGTGCTCCGCTACGTTAATGCTGCACGTAAACGGGGCATCGCAGTGGTGCTGATCACGCACAACCCCCACCATGCGCACCTTGTCGGTGACTATTTCACTGTGCTTAACATGGGTCAACAGGTGCTCAATGCCAAATGGACCGATGTTAGCGTGGATGACCTTGCTTTGCAAATGGCGGGTGGTGGAGAACTTAGTGCGTTAGAGCATGAACTGCAACGATGATGAGCGATTTCACTTTTTTGCTGTGAAAATGACTCAGACCCCCTCGATGGGGGTATTTAATTCTTATGCAAAACGTACCGTATGTCACTTTCTTGAGGATCCTATAGGTACTACTCTTTGTTTTCTTTAAGGAAATATTCGGGTACGGACGGGGGATGTATCAACAACTCTACGATATCAAGTTGTCATTGTAGCGCTATTGCTATTCTGATGACCGGCAAAGTTTCGCCTGTGCACGGTTTGTTCGTTGACATGTACATCACAAAAAAATAACGATCTTAGTGGGCGAAAGCACATTCAATTACTGCAATGATGCAGCTAAGAGGGCTAAAGCAAACGAAGAAAAAAACCCTTACAGCATCGCGGGATAAATTTATTCGATAGGCGAAAGCAGTTAGCGGTAGGGTTATGCGTGTTCGTCACTCGAAAGGAGAAAACGTTGCGCAAACCCGTAAAATCTGCAGTCATTGCAGGGGCAACGACAGTGGCAGTTACTTTGTCATTTATTCCGTCTGCCGTCGCATCTGAAGACTGCGGACCGAGCAAGAGCAACGACAGCTCGAATAATACGTCGACAACGTCAGACGACAGCTCTGATAAGGGTTCTGACGCCAGCACGACCAACTCCGGCAGCGACACTACCTCTGACGATAGCTCTAAAACTCTCTCTGGTATGTCCGGTATTGACGCTACGACCAACGTAGGCGTCACCGACGTTGTTACCGGCCACTATCAAAGTGATGCCAGCGCTCACGCTGACGCATCTAGCCGCGCTTCTGCTTCTGGAAATGGGGACGCTTCTGCTGACGCTAACGCTGATGCTTCGGCTAAGGCTTCCGGTAACGGTGATGCGTCTGCTGACGCTAACGCTGATGCTTCGGCTAAGGCTTCTGGCAATGGGGATGCTTCTGCTGACGCTAGCGCTGATGCTTCGGCTAAGGCTTCTGGCAATGGGGGTGCGTCTACTGATGCATCGGCTTCCGGTGATTCGAGTGTTCGTGTTTCCGGTGGCGATGATTCGGATTCGTTTGACCCCAATGATTGCCCTCCCGGTGGGTGGGTGACCGGTGGTCATGATATTTCTGCTGATGCCAACGCGGATGCCAATGCTAACGCTTCTGTGACCGGTAACGGGGATGATCGCCAACGCCAATGCTGATGCTTCGGCTAAGGCTTCCGGTAACGGGGGATGCTTCTGCTGACGCTAGCGCTGATGCTTCAGCTAAGGCTTCCGGTAACGGGGGTGCGTCTACTGATGCATCGGCTTCCGGTGATTCAAGTGTTCGTGTTTCCGGTGGTGATGATTCGGATTCGTTTGACCCCAATGATTGCCCTCCCGGTGGGTGGGTGACCGGTGGTCATGATATTTCTGCTGATGCCAACGCGGATGCTTCAACAAAGGTCTCGGTTTCTAATCACCGCAACATTTCTGCCGATGCCAACGCGGATGCTAATGCTAACGCTTCTGTGACTGGTAACGGTGATGCGTCTGCTGACGCTAATGCTGATGCTTCGGCTAAGGCTTCCGGTAACGGCGATGCCTCTGCTAACGCCAATGCTGATGCTTCGGCAAATATCTCCGGCAACGGTGGCGGCAACCACAATGGTAATGGCGGAGGTAACTACGACTCGGACCGTGACTCTGATCATGATTCCGGTTCCGGTGGTGGCAGCTCCGACAACGGCGGCGGTAACTCCGGTTCCGGTGGTGGCAGCTCCGACAACGGCGGCGGTAACTCCGGTTCCGGTGGTGGCAGCTCCGACAACGGCGGCGGTAACTCCGGCTCTGGCGGTGGAAGCTCCGACAGCTCTGGCAGTGGCAGCAGCATCCTAGATTTCTTCGGAAGCTCCGGTTCCTCCAATGGTGGCGGTAACTCCGGTTCCGGCGGTGGAAGCTCCGACAGCTCTGGCAGTGGCAGCAGCATCCTGGACTTCTTCGGAAGCTCCGGTTCCTCCAACTCCGGTTCCGGTGGTGGCAGCTCCGAGTTGAGTTCCCTAGGGCAGCTCTGGTGGAAGCTCTGAGTTGAGCTCCCTGGGCAGCTCTGGTGGAAGCTCTGAGTTGAGCTCCCTGGGCAGCTCTGGTGGAAGCTCTGAGTTGAGCTCCCTGGGCAGCTCTGGTGGAAGCTCCGAGTTGAGCTCCCTGGGCAGCTCTGGTGGAAGCTCTGAGTTGAGCTCCCTGGGCAGCTCTGCAGGTAGCTCCGAGATTCTTGGTTCCAGCGGCGGATCGAGCATGGGAAGCAGCGCCCTGAGTGCATTGGGCAGTTCTGCAGGTGGCTCCAGCGCTGTTGGTAGTTCAGGCCTCCTGGTTGGTGCTGCTCTTCTAGGCGGCGCAGCTCTGCTGGGTAATCTGATCCTTAATGGTGGCGGAAGCTCTGCCCCTGCACCGGTTGCACCTAACGCTGGTGGTGCTGAAGGTGGCGGCGCACCTGCTGCTCCCGCTCCCGCAGCACCTGCTGCTCCACAGGCTCCTCAGGGCGGTGGCAACTACAACACCACCAACGAGACTCCTCAGGGCGGTGGAAACACCACCAATGAAAAGGGCATTGCTCCTGTAGCTCATGAGGGCGTCGGTGGACCTGTTGCTCCTCTCGGGCCAAACGAAAAGGGCGTTGCACCAAAGCCTGCAGGCGCTGAGAAGGGTGTTGCGCCAAAGCCTGGTGGGAATGGAAATGCGTACAATGCTCCAGCTGCCCCGGCTCCAGCCGCTCCTGCACCAGCTCCGGCTGCTCCTCAGTTTGACACCACTGGCCTGCTTTCCGGTGCAGCAATCCTGGGTGGCGCTGCATTGCTGGGCAGCTCCGTAGCACCCGCACTGAGCAGTGGTCTTGGTAGTTCTGGTTTGCTGGGTAGCTCTGAACTGAGCTCCGGCGGTAGCTCTGGTTTGCTGGGTAGCTCCGAGCTAGCTCCGGCGGCAGCTCTGTAGGCAGCTCCGAGCTGAGTTCTGGCGGCAGCTCCCGAGCATTCAACTTCGGCTCCAGTAGGAACTTCTTCGGATCAATTGACTTCCTCTTTGATTCGTTCTTCAGCCTCCTGACTGGCAGCTCCATTGCACGTGCAGTTACCTCTTCATTCAGCGGTAGCTAACACTGCATAACTTTTAAGTGGCTGGACGCCGTGCGACAAGTATGGCGTTCAGTCACTTTTCTCTATGTATGGGGGCCTTCACGATTATGTAGCTAAGCGCATCATGCGGTGGTGTAAGCGTGGTGGTGGGCAGCTGACCTTGTGTGGGGGACGTCGTTAAGCGAGGGGGTTGAGGGGTATACAGTAAGTTGTGTGTGCGCTTTGGGTGCTGTATTATTGCCGCTTGGACTCTGCACAAGAATCCATGTAAGAACTTAACAACTTCTACTTTGTTGTAGGCCCCTCGCCTTAGTTGGCGTCCACCTGTTTTCAAGGCAGCGAGCTTTACCGCTATTGAGCGGCTTAGGGCGGACAGTGGCCGGTCACCAGGTGATAACTCCAGGTGAGGATGGAACCGCAACGAGAAAGGCAACAAGGTCGCCTTATGACCATGACTGATCCTATTGCCGACATGTTGTCACGCGTGCGCAACGCAAACAATGCGCACCACGACACCGTGTCCATGCCCTCTTCTAAGCTGAAGGTGAATATCGCCACCATTTTGAAGCAAGAGGGTTATATTGCTGACTTCACCGTTGAGGATGCCAGGGTTGGCAAGACCCTCACGATTGAACTGAAGTACGGCCCGAGCCGTGAGCGTTCCATCTCCGGTATTCGTCGCGTGTCCAAGCCGGGTCTGCGCATCTACGCTAAGTCCACCAACCTGCCGCGCGTGTTGGGTGGTCTGGGTGTGGCTATCATTTCCACCTCCCAGGGGCTGCTCACCGATCGTCAGGCTACCGAGAAGGGTGTAGGCGGAGAAGTTCTCGCCTACGTCTGGTAAGGGAGGATTGACTAACAATGTCGCGTATTGGTAAGAACCCAGTCTCCATCCCATCTGGCGTGGAGGCAAAGATTGATGGCCAGCATGTTGAGGTGAAGGGACCCAAGGGAACGCTGTCTCTGGATGTGCCGGAACCCATCACTGTTGTTCTTGAGGGTAGCGAGATTAAGGTTTCTCGTCCTGATGACAACCGCAGGAGCCGCGCGCTGCACGGTCTGTCCCGTTCCTTGATCAATAACATGGTTATTGGCGTGTCTGAGGGCTACACCATCAAGATGGAAATCTTTGGTGTTGGTTACCGTGTTCAGGCTAAAGGCAAGGGCCTTGAGTTTTCTCTCGGCTACAGCCACACCATCCCGATTGAGCCGCCGGAGGGCGTCACCTTCGCAGTTGACGGCACCACCAAGTTCTCCATTTCGGGTATTGATAAGCAGAAGGTCGGCCAGATCGCCGCTAACATTCGTCGTCTGCGGAAGGATGATCCCTACAAGGGTAAAGGCATCCGCTACGAGGGTGAGCAGATCCGCCGCAAGGTCGGAAAGACGGGTAAGTAAATGAGCAACACTGCAGAAGAAAAGCGCGTCAAGCGCACCCCCATCGGCAAGGACATTTCCACCCGTCGTCGCGAGGCGCGTATTCGCCGCCACAATCGTCTGCGGAACCACCTTCGTGGTACCGCCGAGCGCCCCCGTTTGGCAGTGTTCCGCAGCTCCCGCCACATGCACGCCCAGATCATCGACGACACCATCGGTCACACTTTGGTCGCAGCGTCCACCGTTGAGCCTGAGCTGCGCGCATTTGAGGGTGAGAAGAAGGCTAAGGCTGCTGAAGTGGGCAAGCTCATTGCGAAGCGCGCCAAGGAAGCCGGCATCGAGAACGTTGTTTTCGACCGTGGTGGCTTCAAATACCACGGCCGCATCGCCGCACTGGCTGATGCCGCTCGTGAAGGTGGTCTGAAGTTCTAATGATCACCGCAACAAAGTTCAACAACGGAAGGAACGCGTAATGCCGGGACGTGAACGGCGTGACGGCGGACGCTCCGCCGACAACAACAACGAAAACCGTAACGAGCGCCGTGGCCGTGGCCGCGACGATCGTCGTAACCAACAGCAGGATGAGCGCTCGCAGTACATTGAGCGCGTTGTCACCATCAACCGTGTGTCCAAGGTTGTGAAGGGTGGTCGTCGCTTCAGCTTCACCGCCCTCGTGATCGTCGGCGACGGCCAGGGCATGGTTGGTGTTGGCTACGGTAAGGCCAAGGAAGTTCCCGCTGCTATCCAGAAGGGTGCAGAAGAAGCACGCAAGAACTTCTTCCATGTCCCTATGGTTGGTGGCACCATCACCCACCCTGTGCAGGGCGAAGCTGCCGCTGGCATCGTGATGATGCGTCCGGCCGCTCCCGGTACTGGTGTTATCGCTGGTGGTGCTGCTCGTCCGGTGCTGGAATGCGCTGGCGTGCAGGACATTCTGTGTAAGTCCCTTGGCTCCGATAATGCTATCAACGTTGTCCACGCAACTGTGGACGGCCTGAAGCAGCTGGTTCGCCCTGAAGAGGTTGCCGCTCGTCGTGGCAAGTCCATTGAAGAGGTTGCTCCGGCTCGTATGCTGCGCGCTCGCGCAGGGCAGGAGGCTTAAACCATGGCTCTGAAGATTACTCAAGTTAAGGGCACCGTTGGTGCACGGCACTACCAGAAGGAATCGCTACGCTGCCTCGGACTGAGGCGCATCCATCAAAGCGTTGTCCGCCCCGACAATTCTCAGGTGCGCGGCTGGATTAACGTGGTGCGTCACTTGGTCGACGTTGAAGAAGTAGCGGGGGAGTAGGTAACAAATGAGCGAACCCATTAAGCTCCATGATCTGCGCCCTGCTCCGGGTGCAAACAAGGCCAAGACCCGTGTTGGTCGCGGTGAAGCCTCTAAGGGTAAGACCGCTGGTCGCGGTACCAAGGGTACGAAGGCCCGCAAGCAGGTTTCGGCCGCTTTTGAGGGTGGCCAGATGCCAATTCACATGCGTCTGCCCAAGCTCAAGGGCTTCAAACCGCACAACAAGGTTGTTTTCCAGGTTGTTAACGTTTCTGACCTGGAAAAAGCTTTCCCGAATGGTGGTGACGTCACCATTGCCGACATCGTTGCCGCTGGTCTGGTTCGTAAGAAGCAGCCGGTGAAGGTGCTTGGCAACGGTGAGATTAGCGTCAAGCTGAACGTTTCCGCCAACAAGTTCTCCGGCTCCGCCAAGGAGAAGATCGAAGCCGCTGGCGGCACCGTCACTGAGGTGTAAGTCCCCAGCGTTTGATCGCTTATCGACGCCCCGATTCTCCCTATCTGTGGGAGATTAGGGGCGTTTTTCATGTTTGGTGCTGTATTACTGCTGGCATCTTGTGACTATTGCGATTATGGGGATGGTGATCGCATACATTCTTCTTGCGGTGCGTCGTGGTGGGGTGGCACTGGCGTGGTATGCGACCATCACGGCGATTGCTTTTGCTGGTTGGAGTGTGCTGATGATTATTCTGAACAATCTGTCACCACTGATCCATGGGCAATGGATTGCGTTTTTGTTGATAGCGGCGGCGGGAATAGTGGGTTCAGTGACTATGCGGCGTCGGCAAGCGTGAATATGATGAAACGATTTTCTCAACAAGATTGGTTGGATGCTGGGTTAAGTGCGTTATCTGAGGGTCGGCGTAGGGGCTGTGACGATTGATGCGCTGTGTCGCCGGGTGGGAAAGACCAAAGGATCGTTTTATTCGCACTTTCCCACAATGAGCGACTTTATCCGGCAGTTGGGGGAACGATGGCGGCAAACCAACACGGATATGTTGATTGACGCGAGCGAAAGGGCAAAGCCAGAGGAGCGCCGTGCCGTGCTGAATCAGCTGGCCATGTCCTTGGATCATGGCTTGGAGCGAGAGTTTCGTAGGTTGGCGGCGGGCGACCATGTCGCGGCTGAGGTCCTGCATGATGTGGATGATCGACGGATCGAGTTTCTGGCAGAGTCTTACCGGGCCACGGGTGTATTCAATGACGATGATGCGCTGGCCCTGGCGAGGGTTGAATATGCGATGTTTCTGGGGTATCAGAATCACATGGACGACCGTCACGACGAGTTCGCTGACAGCTATCAACGTTTCCTTCGCATCATTGGGTTGTAGCAGGATTGTAGTGGGTGAAAACCTCTAGCCAGAGTGGGCGGCGATCTCACGAACTGGTAAGGTAACGGAGTTGTATATATTTTGTGCGCTGGCCTGCGGATAGCTGGTTTGGTGCAGTGAGAGCTTTTACTATTTCTTGCTTGCGTGAGCGTTGTTGGCTTGTGAGCAAGGAGCACAGGAGGATATGTGTCCGCCATTCTTTCGGCTTTTAAGGACGTAGACCTGCGCAAGAAGATCTTGTTTACCATTGCAATGATCATCTTGTACCGTATCGGTGCGCAGATTCCGTCCCCAGGCATCAACTATGCGTCGATTAGTGGGCGTTTGCGGGAGCTGACGCAGGATCAGTCCAGCGTGTATTCGCTCATTAACCTCTTCTCGGGTGGTGCGTTGCTGCAGTTATCTATCTTCGCCATCGGCATTATGCCCTACATCACGGCGTCGATTATTGTGCAGCTGCTGACGGTGGTTATTCCGCACTTTGAGGAGCTGAAGAAGGAAGGTCAGTCCGGACAGACAAAGATGACGCAGTACACGCGTTACCTCACTGTTGGGTTGGCGCTGCTTCAAGCCTCCGGCATCGTCGCCTTGGCTGACCGTGGCCAGCTTCTCGGTGGCGGTGTTGAGGTGCTCAAACACGACCGCAACATCTTCGACCTCGTTGTGTTGGTTCTGTCCATGACCGCTGGTGCCGTGCTGGTGATGTGGATCGGTGAGATGATGACGGAAAAGGGCATCGGCAACGGCATGTCACTGTTGATCTTCGCCGGTATCGCCACTCGTCTCCCCACCGACGGCATTTCCATTCTGACCAGAAGTGGTGGCGTGGTGTTTGCGGCCGTCATGGCTGCTGTGGTTGTCCTCGTTGTGGGGGTGGTCTTCATTGAGCAGGGGCAGCGTCGTATTCCTGTGCAGTACGCGAAACGCATGGTTGGCCGCCGTCAGTATGGTGGCACCTCCACCTATCTGCCGTTGAAGGTGAACCAGGCTGGCGTTATCCCCGTGATCTTCGCCTCCTCGCTGATTTATGTTCCCGTGTTGATCACACAGATCGTGCAGTCCGGCTCGACACAGCCTGAGCGATAACTGGTGGCAGCGTAACGTGATCCAGTACCTTCAGACCCCATCGTCCTGGCAGTACATTGTCCTGTACTTTGTGCTGATCATCTTCTTCTCGTACTTCTACGTGTCAGTGCAGTACGACCCGAACGAGCAGGCCGACAACATGAAGAAATATGGTGGGTTCATTCCAGGCATTCGCCCCGGTCGTCCCACTGCTCAATACCTGGGCTACGTGATGAACCGACTGCTGTTTGTTGGTGCCCTTTACCTGGGTGTCATCGCCGTGTTGCCGAACATCATGCTGGAACTTGGTGTGAGCGCTTCCAGCTCAGCTCTACCCCTTCGGTGGTACTGCAATTTTGATTCTGGTATCTGTTGCTTTGACGACAGTCAAACAAATTGAAAGTCAGCTTCTGCAAAGCAACTACGAAGGATTCCTCAAATGAGACTCGTGCTTCTCGGCCCACCTGGTGCTGGAAAAGGTACACAAGCAGCCATTCTTTCCGACAAGCTTGGGGTGCCACACATTTCCACTGGTGACCTTTTCCGGGCAAACATTGGCGAAGGCACCCCGCTAGGGGTGGAGGCCAAACAGTACATTGACGCTGGCAAGCTTGTGCCCACCGACGTGACTGCACGTATGGTGGCATCGCGGTTGGCGGAGACAGACACGGCCAATGGCTTCTTGCTTGATGGTTTTCCTCGTACCGTTGAACAGGCCGAACTTCTCAAAGACATTCTTGCCGATGCTGGAGTGTCACTGGATGGCGTTGTGGAGTTCCGCGTATCTGAGGACGTTGTGGTGGAGCGCATGCTCGCCCGTGGCCGCGCGGATGACAATGAGGAGACGATTCGTACCCGGTTGGGCGTGTACCGTGATGAGACTGCGCCTTTGATCGAGTACTACGGTGATCGCCTTATCACCATCAATGCAGAAGGGAGTGTTGAAGACATCAACGCTCGTACTCTTGAGGCACTTGAGACAGTGGGGAAGTAAACCCCATTTGGCGGCAGGCCAGTTGTGCGCTACACAGAACACTATGAGCGCACACCTGGCCTTTTCTTTTAATAACAGCAGAGAGGACAAGAAAGAACAGTGATGGGGTTCAGGTCGAAGCGAAAAAAGATTGCGGCAAAAACACCTGGAGAGCTGGATGCGATGCAGGCTGCTGGGGAGATCGTTGGTCGTGCTTTGCAAGCTGTGAAGGCTGCGGCGGGGCCAGGGGTGTCCACTGCGGACCTGGATGCCGTCGCTGAGCAGACTATTCGCGATGCCGGGGCGATTCCTACGTTCCAGGGGCTATCAGGGCTTCCCTGCGTCGATTTGTGCGAGCGTCAACGATGTCATCGTCCATGGCATTCCCAGCGCCGCCACGGTGCTTGCAGAGGGAGATCTGGTCTCCATTGACTGCGGTGCCACCCTTAATGGTTGGGTGGGAGACTCGGCCTGGACGTTTGGCATCGGCGAGGTAGCTGACGACGTCGACAAGCTCAATAAAGCCACTGAATGGGTGTTGATGGAGGGATGAAGGCGATGGTTCCCGACAACCGGCTTACCGACGTCTCGCACGCGCTGGAGGTCGCGACACGCCAGGCTGAGAATAAATTTGGGGTGACATTGGGCATCGTGGAGGGGTACGGGGGGCATGGAATTGGGCGCACCATGCACGAGGATCCGTACCTTGCTAACGAAGGAAAAAGTGGACGTGGCCCCATCATCCAGGAGGGGTCGGTTTTGGCCATCGAACCTATGCTGACCTTGGGTACTACCCGTTCAGAGGTGAAAGAAGACGGGTGGACTGTGGTTACGCTTGACGGGTCGTGGGCATCACATTGGGAACACACTGTTGCGGCTACTGCGGGGGGACCGCGGATCCTGACTCCGCGACGTTCGTCACTAAACTAATGAAAATCTCAGGGATTTCCGGGTATACTTCACTACATGTCTTATAAACTTCGTTACGCCAAGCTTCGGGGTGTTGCACGGTTCGCAGCCGCCGTCGTCGCTTCTGGCGTCGCAGTCGCCGGGTTGCTGAGCCCGGCCACCGCAGCTGCCCAGCCTGCTGTCGGTTCCAGCGAGGCAACACGCCAGGGCGCATGGGACACCCGTAATTCCCTTAACTCCCAGGCAGGTACACTGCCCCCAGACGCTGCACAAGCCGTGCAAGGTGCCGTTGACGGTGCGGTGAATGGCATGTTCCCGGGCTTGATTCAGGAACGTGAAGCGGCCATCCGTGCGGAAAACGAGCGGCGTGCAGCGGCGGAAGCCCAAAGCTCCGCCCCACAGTCTTCCAACTTCGACCGTGGACCCTGCCCAGCCACTGCTCGCGCCTGCGTTGACCTTGCAGGTCAGCGCACATGGCTGCAGAAAGACGGCAACGTTGAATACGGCCCAGTCACCATGTCTAGCGGTGCTCAGGGTTGGGAGACCCCCCGCGGCACCCATAAGGTGACCCGCAAGGTCAAGGACGAAATTAGCCGCGAGTTCCACAACGCACCGATGCCATACTCGGTGTACTTCACCAATACTGGTGTTGCTTTCCACGCTGGTCGTGTGGACTGGTTGTCGCACGGCTGCATCCACCTGAACCACGATGATGCCGTCACGTACTTCAACTCCTTGAAGCCCGGCGACGTTGTCTTTGTGTACTAGATCTGTGCATATTAGTCGCGTTAGCGAGTATTAGTTCCGTCTCTGAACAAATCAGTGCCGGGTAGCCTACTGCAACAGTGGGGCTACCCGGCACTTTGTGTGTGCTTGCCCTGCGCTTGCTCTTTAGCGTCAATGCAGGTACTCTTCCATACTGGTGTGTGTCGTATGGCGCGCATCGTGTATACGGAAAGGCTGTATGCAGTTGACATCTACCAGGTTGCTGGTGCAGCGCGGCATGTACTGTCGTTGTTTCATCGCAGCTAGGAAAAGTGGAGGACATGGCTAAAAAAGGAAGGCGCTATTGAGGTTGAGGGTCGCATCATTGAACCCTTGCCAAACGCAATGTTCCGTGTCGAGCTTGATAACGGACACAAAGTTCTTGCACACATCAGTGGCAAGATGCGCCAACACTACATCCGTATCCTGCCCGAGGACCGAGTTGTTGTGGAGCTGTCTCCTACGATTTGACCCGTGGCCGCATCGTCTACCGATACAAGTAAGAACATTTAAGCCTTCACATTCCCGGTACAACCTCGCCTTGTGGGGTTGTACTTCGTTTACCTCCGGCAACGGTGGCCGGAGCCTTGCGTATTTCTCAGCCCACCGTCCGGCGTCCGCCCGGTCAAAGTGCTGGTAGGCGGGGATGAATGTGGAGAAAACCACCGTAACAACCGGAAAGGATCTGCCCTATGGCACGCCTTGCTGGAGTTGACCTTCCGCGCAATAAGCGCATGGAGGTTGCTCTCACCTACATCTACGGCATCGGCCCCGCCCGTGCCGCGCAGTTGCTGAAAGAAACCGGCATTTCTCCTGACCTGCGTACCGATAATCTGACCGACGAGCAGTTGTCCTCTCTGCGTGACGTCATCGAAGCTACTTGGAAGGTTGAGGGTGACCTCCGCCGCCAGGTTCAGGCTGATATTCGTCGCAAGATTGAGATCGGCTGTTACCAGGGCCTGCGTCACCGTCGTGGCCTGCCTGTTCGTGGCCAGCGCACCAAGACCAACGCTCGTACGCGTAAGGGTCCGAAGAAGACGATCGCAGGAAAGAAGAAGTAAATAAATGCCTCCTAAAGCACGCTCTGGCGCGCGCCGTTCTGGCCGCCGCGTCGTCAAAAAGAATGTGGCCCATGGTGCCGCATACATCAAGTCCACCTTCAACAACACCATCGTGTCCATCACGGACCCGAGTGGTGCTGTGATCTCCTGGGCATCCTCCGGCCATGTTGGTTTCAAGGGTTCCCGTAAGTCCACTCCGTTCGCCGCACAGATGGCTGCTGAAAATGCTGCCCGCAAGGCAATGGAGCACGGCATGAAGAAGGTTGACGTGTACGTTAAGGGCCCGGGTTCGGGCCGTGAGACCGCTATCCGTTCCCTCCAGGCTGCCGGCCTTGAGGTTAACTCGATCTCCGACGTGACTCCGCAGCCGTTCAACGGTTGCCGTCCGCCGAAGCGTCGTCGCGTCTAGTAGGGAAAGGAAAGGTTACTAGATATGGCTCGTTACACCGGCCCCGCAACCCGTAAGTCCCGCCGCCTCCGCGTCGATCTTGTTGGCGGAAGCAAGTCTTTTGAGAAGCGCCCTTACCCTCCGGGACAGGCAGGTCGCGCTCGCATCAAGGAATCCGAGTACCTGCTGCAGCTCCAGGAGAAGCAGAAGGCTCGTTTCACCTACGGTGTGATGGAGAAGCAGTTCCGTCGCTACTACGCTGAGGCTAACCGCCTTCCCGGCAAGACCGGTGACAACCTGGTTATCCTGCTGGAATCCCGCCTGGATAACGTTGTGTACCGTGCTGGTCTGGCTCGTACCCGCCGTCAGGCTCGTCAGCTGGTTTCTCATGGTCACTTCACCGTGAACGGCAAGAAGGTTAATGTTCCTTCCTTCCAGGTTTCTCAGTACGACATCATTGATGTTCGCGAGAAGTCCCGGAAGATGCTGTGGTTCGAAGAGGCTCAGGAGAACCTCGTTGACGCCATTGTTCCGGCCTGGCTTCAGGTCGTCCCGTCCACCCTGCGCATCCTCGTGCATCAGCTGCCCGAGCGCGCTCAGATCGACGTTCCGCTGCAAGAGCAGCTCATCGTCGAGTTCTACTCGAAGTAATTCTGTTTTCAAGGCCATGCGTGGCCTGCAGATGTCTTCTTTTTGTTCATCCTTCTGCCTATAGACGTCAAATAGCGGGCGTCACACAAGGAGATTTTTTCAATGCTCATTTCCCAGCGTCCCATCCTTCGCGAGGAATACGTCGATACCGCTCGTTCCCGGTTCATCATTGAGCCGCTGGAACCTGGCTTCGGCTACACCCTCGGAAACTCGCTGCGTCGTACCCTGTTGTCGTCCATTCCTGGTGCGGCTGTGACCAGCGTGAAGATTGAGGGTGCCCTGCATGAGTTCACCACCATCAATGGGGTAAAAGAGGATCTTTCAGAGATCATCCTGAACATCAAGGGCTTGGTGCTTTCGTCTGACTCCGATGAGCCGGTTGTGATGTACCTCCGCAAGGAAGGTCCTGGTGTTGTCACCGCTGCTGATATCCAGCCCCCGGCTGGGGTCGAGGTGCACAACCCGGACATGCACATTGCAACCCTGAACGATACTGGCGTGTTGGAAATCGAGATGGTTGTGGAGCGTGGCCGTGGCTATGTTCCCGCATCAATGAGCGTCACCAATGGCGAAATCGGCCGCATTCCTGTGGACCAGATTTACTCCCCGGTGCTCAAGGTCAGTTACAAGGTCGAGGCTACTCGTGTTGAGCAGCGCACCGACTTTGACAAGCTCATCATTGATGTAGAAACCAAGAATTCAATCTCCGCCCGTGACGCCCTCGCTTCCGCAGGTAAAACCCTGGTTGAACTGTTCGGCCTCGCACGCGAGCTGAACGTTGCCGCTGAAGGTATTGAGGTCGGCCCGTCTCCCGTGGAGACCGAGCACATTGCCTCCTACAGCATGCCGATTGAGGATCTGAACTTTCTGTTCGTTCCTACAATTGCCTGAAGCGCCAGGAAATCCACACCGTTGGTGAACTCGCCGAGTGCACCGAGTCGGACCTGCTGGATATTCGTAACTTTGGTCAGAAGTCCATCAACGAAGTCAAGATCAAGCTCGCTGGTTTGGGCTTGACGCTGAAGGACGCCCCTGAGGACTTCGATCCCTCCACCATTGAGGGATACGACGCCGAGACCGGCGACTTCATTGACTTCGACGCTGAAGATACCGAGTAGATCCCGAGTATCACGTACGCGCACTAATACGTACACGAGGAGTACAACATGCCAAAAACCCAAGAAGGGCCCGCGGCTCGGCGGTTCGGCTTCGCACCAGGCGGCTATTCTGTCCAACCTGGCCGCGCAGCTGTTCGAGCACGGTGCCATCAAAACCACCGACGCTAAAGCTAGGATGCTGCGTCCTTACGCTGAGAAGCTGATCACCAAGGCCAAGAAAGGCACCCTGGCTGATCGCCGTAACGCTTTGAAGCTGGTCCCAAACAAGCCGGTCATTGCTCACCTGTTTAATGAACTCGCTCCGAAGTTTGAAGGCCGTGAGGGTGGCTACACCCGCATCATCAAGCTGGAAAACCGCAAGGGTGACAACGCTCCGATGTCCCAGATTTCCCTGGTTCTTGAGGAGACGGTGACCACCGAAGCCACTCGCGCTACCCGTGCCGCTGCGTCCCGGGCTGCTGCGAAGAAGGCCGAAAAGGCTGCTGTTGCTGAGGACACCGCAGCTGACAAGGCTGCCGCAGAAGAAGCCACCGAGGAGAAGTAATTCTTACCGGCTTCTAGGGCCTGCGTTCTACTGCAAGTAGGGCACAGGCCCTTTTTCTTTGTAAACTAGTGCGCCGTGACGGAAAAAACAGCAACTCCCTCAGCGATGGCCAGGCTTCGACTTGACGTAGCCTACGACGGCACAGACTTTCACGGCTGGGCCAGCCAAGATGGGCTACGCACGGTTCAGGGGGTGCTGGAGGATGCGCTGTCTATGATTCTGCGGGTGCCGACGCCGCTCACGGTCGCAGGGACGCACCGACGCCGGGGTTCACGCATCCGGGCAGGTGGCGCATGTCGATGTCCCCACAGCCTCACTGGACACACGGTCCATCGGCGGGCGACCCGATGCGCATGGTGCGCCGCCTTGCTCGCCTCCTGCCGGAGGATATCCGGGTTCAGGATTGCACGTTCGCACCAGCTGGGTTCGACGCGCGGTTTTTCTGCGTTACGACGCCACTACACCTACCGCGTCACCACACATCCCGGTGGGGCATTGCCAACACGTGCGCGGGATACGGCAACGTGGCCGAAGCCAGTGGATATGGCGGCGATGCAGGAATCAGCGAATTACCTGGTGGGGCTTCATGATTTTGCCGCCTTTTGCAAGGCTCGTCCCAATTCCACGACGGTGCGTGACCTACAGAGTTTCACCTGGCACGATGTGTCCACTGATGCAGAACCACAGTTGTATGAGGCCCACGTGACGGCTGATGCGTTTTGCTGGTCGATGGTACGTTCGCTGGTGGGTGCATGCCTGGCTGTGGGGGAGGGGCGTCGACAAGCGACGTTTGCGGAGCTGTTGCTTGCGGAAAAACAGCGGTCGTCATTGGTCCCTGTTGCGGCAGCGAAAGGGTTGACGTTGGTGGGTGTTGATTACCCGGCGGATGACCAGCTTGCTGGACGGGCACTTTTGACCAGAAACATGCGTGATACGCGCGTGTGAGTGAAAATCTGTGCTACCGATGCCCTTGGTGGTGGGGGTCGGGGGTAGAATTTTGAGAGTCTGTCATTACACGGATTGCAGGGAGTGGGTTTCGGATGGAGATTTACCAGGCAGCGTATGTCGCGATCGCGGTCTTCACCGTACCCGGTTTCGTCGTTGCGTGATTTCCGGTCTGAAACTACCCTGGGCAGTAGGTGTGTCCATTCCCGCCAGCTTTGGTATTTATGGCCTTGCTGGCTGGTATTACGGCACCACATCCTACGCATTTGACCTCAATAGTGTTGGGGTGATGTGGGGTTTTCTCACCGCACTCGCCCTGCTGTGGCGGCTATGCTTCTGGCGTGGCCGCGTGATTCAAGCACGAAGACGCGAACGCAAAGCCCGTTTTGAAGAGCAGTGGCGGCTAGCACAGGACGAGCTTGACGACGACCTGCAGGAGGGGACCTGCCGGACGGGCCCAGAGCGAGTGGCTAACGCCGGGTTTGCAAAAACCGAGGTTATGCACGCCGTCGATATGGATGAGGTAGACGACGAACTCGTTGATGAGCCTGCCGATTTTTCTGACGACCCTGATGCGGAAGAACTAGCAGAAGAACCCAAACCTCCACGTTTTCCCAGGCTGCATCGCTGGTGGAATGGCCAGTGGCGCGTGGGAAGCGTGCTGGATCCCGTGTGATTCTACCTGCTGCGGGCATCCTCACCGGCTGCTACATGCTGATTGCCCGTGGGCTGAAAACTGCTTGACTCCGCCAAAGGCGGCATGGAGAACATTTTCCAGGGCTGGGATGTGCACTGGCATGCCAGCGTTATTCAGTTCATTGGCGATACGGGTGTGGCATCGTCAACCCGCATGGGCGAGCTGCAAAACCTGGAGACCCACGACACTATGTTTTATCCCGCCGCCTGGCACGACGGCGTGTGGGTGTTCAAGGAGATCGCGGACATCAGCCCCATCGCGGCCATTAACATTTCCTCCATAGTGCTGCCTGGATTGCTGCTGCCTGCTTCTGTGGGGTTGATTGCCTGGCGGCTGGTAGGCAAACGCGGCCTGACAGCGCAGATTGCCGCAGGTCTTGCGGGATTGATAGTGGTGCCGCTGCCGGTGCTCATGTGGATTGGTAATTACGTGGGTGCATGGCCGTATCTGGCTGCGATCGCTATGAGCGGCATTGTGCTGGGCATCTTCATGTCTGTTCCCGCTGTGCCTAGCCGCGCATTCGCCACGGCTCTGGCCTTTGGCGGCATGGTGCAAACTCACCCGTCCGCCGCGACCGTCGTGGTGATGAGCCTGGCATGCTGGTGGCTCCTCTGGCTGCTGTGGGCACCAGCGAGGAAACCTCGAGGATGGAAGCAGCATATTGGGTATCGCTTCAGCGATGTACTTATCCTGGCCGCCACAGGTGCCGTGGGCACGTTGTTGTTGCTCCCGCAGATTTTGTCCGGTGCCGGGCAGACGGAAGAAGTCAAGGCTTTTACTGCCCAAGAGGACATTAGCCGCACCGACTCGTGGTGGGTGAGTATTAAGATGCTCACACGGCATGCGGAGGACTTCGGCACGAACTGGCCACTTCTTTGGACAGCCGCTGTGGGTGGTGTGTTGTTGATTCTGTGGCGCCGAAACCTGTGGGGGCCGGCGTTCTATGCACTCAGCATTTGGATTTGTGCGAACTCTCTGGTTCCCTTTGGCGATGGATGGGCAGACATTCTTGGTTCTGTGGGGGCACTGCACTACAACACGGGCCATCGCTTGGTCATGCCGGCGGCGATGTTCTGTGCCGCAGCAGCGGGCGTGGGCCTTGCTGCCGTGGGACGGCTTGTGCTTCTTGGGCCGATTCAGCGGTGGAAACCGCTGCGTATCGGCTCTAACCTGTTGTCCATTATCGCGGGCATCGTGGGTGCATGCGTGCTGGTGTCCTACATTCCGTCCATGATGGATAAGTCCTCCGACTGGTCTATTCTCTCGCCTCGTGATGACCGCATGGTGGACAAGGCAGACAGGGCAGGTTTTGACTGGCTTGCCAAGCAACCGCATGCCTACGATGGCGCGATCATGTTCAACCCGGCGGAAGGTCCCGGCTGGATGTACGCCTACAACGGCCTGCCGGGTATGTTCCGGCACTACTCCTGGCCGTCGGCCAAAGCCGGCACGGACACCTCACTGGTGTACCACTTCCCGAACTTCGTGGGCCAGGGCAACTACAACGACCCCGATTACCTCAACGACATTGACCTTGCGACCAGGAACCTTGGGGTTAATTACTTCTTCGTCTCACCACCTAACTTCTGGGCGTTCCAGGAACCCCACCCCAACATGGAGTTTGGGCTGTGGGACGCGCCGGGACTCACACCCATCTACAAGAACAAACAGGTCATCATTTTTGCTGTGAATGCCCAGTTCACTGATGCTGAGTTGGAGCAGATGCGCGCACCCGGTAATTCTCCAGAGCCGTTGCCGCCGCTGCGCACTAAAGGCGAGGCTGGGGCCACAGAGTTGATGTCCGAATGGAATGAACCCTATTTCCATCGGTCTTGGAAATTGCCGCACCGGAACGACCCGCCAACCATACCCCCAAAGGATGGAACGGGTGAGGATACTCAGGTGACTGACCCCTTGGTTCCGGTGGAGATAAACTAGGGTAGTATATGGTCTAACGCATTGTCGTTGTAATCATGTTCAGGGGATTTCGGGGGAACGATGGCCAATATCCTATTGCCAACATCAAAAGCTCAGGTCAGTGGCTACAAATTTCTCATGCGCCGCGCCCAACACGGCGTGGTGTTGGGTGATATCCGCATGATTCATGATCCGCTTGCGCGCAGGCATCGTGCGCTTTACGCGGGGGCCGCCATGGCTACGGTCCTGGGACTGGGGGCAGGTGCCATGGCGGTGCTGAATCCGGCCATCAATCCCGGGGAAGCACCCATTGTGGCATCGGAATCGGGGGCGCTGTACGTGCGTATCGACGCCACGCTTCACCCCGTGACCAACCTCGCTTCCGCAAGACTGATCACCGGTGAAGCAACGCAACCCGTACGCGCTTCCGACTCCGTACTGGCCACTATTCCCCGTGGAGTACCTGTGGGCATTCCCGACGCCCCAGGCATGATCGCCCCAGAGCCGCCGGGGGATACGCACTGGTCCGCATGTCACCACGAGGCGGGCGTGTTGGGGGCGTTACCGCACGTTAGCGTGCAGGTGGGCCACCCAGCGGAGCACCTTCGTGATAACGAAGCCCTTGTAGCGGAGGTTGCGGGGCATTTTTACCTAGTGACCAACAAGGGCCGCACCCAATTACCAGCCGAGAACACCCCTGAGGGACGTGTGATTCGCCGCAGACTCGGCATTACTCCAGATGTTTTTGTGTGGCGGCCCCGCGTGAACTCCTCAATGTGATCGCGGAGCAGCCTCCCCACACATCCCCAATAACGTGCGTGAAGTCCTGGTGTCTGACGGCGGTGCGTGGGTGCGTTATGAGAACGGTATCCAGCCCATCACATCCTTCCAACACGACATTCTACGTGATGCCAACATCAAAGAAACGCGAGTCAACGCGGGTATCCTGGCGGAACACCCGGACGCTCCACCCGCCCCTATCACGCTTCCGACCGAGCCACTGATGTTGATTCATCTGCGCCCCGAAAGCCGAGTGTGCGCCACCGACGCGGATGGCGTGGTGAGCGTGGATGCTGAAGACCTTGTTGATGATGCCCACAGCACCCAACCACGACGTGGTGTTGTCTTAAGCGGTGACAGCCTCGCCCGCACCTACGTTGGACCTGGAACCGGGGTGGGGGTGGACTCGGGACACGGTTATTTTGTGGTGTCTGATACGGGAATAACGCACCGGGTGGCCTCCCACGAAGAACTCGAAGCGCTAGGGGTACGCACACCCGCGACTGCGCCCTGGTCGATTATCAGACTCCTGCCCAGTGGTTCCCAGTTGGCCAAGAAGCAAGCCATGCTTCCCACCTACTAGCATTCACGTGCATCTGGCACAGCCCGCATGCCTTTTACGCGGGCTACTATCACCCACCCCAGCAACACCATGACGATCACCACCACGGCAATTCCGCACCGACGCATAATGTCATCGTTGGTGGCGACAGGCTCAACTGCCTGTTGGCGGTGCGTGATGGTGCTGTACTTTGCCGGAACTTGGGTCAGGGCGCGGTACGGTGACACCGCCCCGGTCCCCGGGTCGGCGCTTTCAATAATCCGGGCGCGAATTTGCAGTGCAGTATCGTCCGGGTAGCGTTCCTTCAACAGTGCCGCCGTGCCAGAGACGATAGGCGCGGCGAAACTCGTTCCAGTAAATGAGGATGGGCCCTGCTCGGTGACCATCCCCGCTGCAAAAACACTGGCAGGGGGTTCACCAACATCAGGTGAGAGCCCCACTGGCGTTGTTCCCGGCGCGGACAGCAATACCCCGCTGGGTGGGATGGAATAGGCTGCGATGGTGTGTGGCTCATCCTGTGCAGACACAGCCAACACGGTTGATGAATGCGCGGGGTAGACAATGCTGTCAGGTTCACAGTTTGTGCCAATGTTGCCGGTGGCGGCAACAACGACGGTGCGTTGTTCTTCGGCGCGGCGGAGTGCCGCATCAAGCCCTTGCCGTAGTTTCGCGCCGTCGGGATGAGTGCGCAGTGCGCCGGGGACGCAGGAGACCACGGAGATGTTGATGACCTGCGCGCCAAGGTCGAGGGCGCGGTGGATGGCGGTGGTGAGGGATTCGAGGGTGCCGCCGTGGTCGTCGTCACGCGTGTGGGCGCTGGTTTGTCGGATGTTGATGATGGTGGAGTCCGGCGCGATGCCCACGTAGTCATCAGGTCCGGCGGCTCCAGCAATGAGACCAGCAACAATGGTGCCATGGCCATCGCAGTCGTGGAGGGGTTGTGTTCCCCGAGGAGGTCGGCACCGGCGTCAAGCCGGGGTAGGAGACGCGGGTGGGGTGCAACCCCAGTATCAATGACGGCGACTTTGACGTTTCGTCCGGTGGCTATCGCGTGTGCTGGTTTGAGGGGCACTTTTTCGACGCCGCCCGCGCGGTGTCGGCACGCAGGGGCGGATCGATCGGAACGCTGCGGGCGCATGCTGGGGTGGTGGTGCGGCGGTGTGTTGGGCGTCGGCACAGGGGGCGGAAGCGCACAGAAGCAACGCTGTGGCAGCGACAGCGGTGACGTGGTGGCGTCTCATCCGAGTCCCCTGATCAGGCTAAAAATGCCAAGAAGATGCGCGGCGAGTGGAATGGTGGCTGCGACGGCGAGGGATTCGAAGCGTTCGAGCCAGTTGAGCGTAGTGGGGAGAGGGTTTTGATGTGATGCGCCCACAGTGGTGCGGTGGTGCATGTGAGTGCGCCGAGTGCCCCGATGCAGAGCAGGGGCGTGTTTTACCCGCAAAGAGCAGGCAGAGTCCGATAGCGGCGATGCTGGTCATGCCCCATGACCAGAGGGACCAAAGTGCGAGGATGCTGCGGTGTCGCATAGCGTGGGCGAGGACAGCCCCGGCGCTGGCTGCGCAGAGGGCTGCCGTGTAGCCGTCGCCACGGAGGCTGAGCACAATCATGGCTGGTATGGCGCAGGCCACTGTTCCGATGAGAATGCCGTCAAGAAGTGCGGTGGCGCGGGAGGCCCTGGCCTCGGGATTGTCAATGGGAATGTTGGCAACGTTGAAGTCTTGACCCGCCGAGGGCAGTTGTGGGACGCGTAGCCCGGCGAACCGGAGGGACAGCCATGGCGATAACGAGACCAGGACGGTGGCAATGACGCAGGTGGTGGCGGCAATGCTGCTGGGGGTTGAGGTGAGTGCGAACGCTGCACTGGTGCACGCGATGACAGTGAGTGCGGTAGCACATGCCACAGTGAGCCGCAGCGGCGGTGCCCCCAGAATGTGGCAGGTGATCAACATGGTTGCGCCGCATAGTGCGGTGACCAGTCCGGCCCATGGAACAGCGGAGAGCTGGCTTGATGCGATGGGGAACGGAATGATGAAGCTGAGTGCGCCGAGGCACGTGCAGATGACACTGGTCAAGCACAGGATACTCAGCGCGGCTAAGGCCCCATTGAGTCGCCATCTGGTGAATCGTTGAATAAGGATGCCGTAGAGCGCATGCGGGTGAGCACAACAAGCGTTAAGAGCGCCACGACCAAGAATTTTGCCCCCAGCGGAATGATGCCCGTCAGTGGTGACATGGCACAGCACATGATGAGAATGATTCCCACCAGGGTGCTTAATGTGGTCAGCCCGGTGTGCTGACGGGTCGTGCCGTGGTCGATGAAGGATTCTGCTGCGTCGCACAGGACGGGTGGTTCCACGTCGCGGTGTGGTGATAAAACGATGGTGCTCCCGTGGGTGAGTGGTGTGTGGGCGAGCGGTTGCGCGGCGTCGATAAGCACACCCGCAGCAGTGGTGGCTTGCCAGGGGCGGCTGATGCGTGGGGCATCGGCGAGTGTGAGTACCTCATCAAGAATCTCAGCGATGCTGGAGTTGCGCGGAACCGCAAGGTCAATGCAAGTGCTGGGATAAGCGCTATCTGGAATATCAATGCGGATGGTGATGCGCAAGGCGCTGTCAGTGGCCACCATTACCCCCTTTGTGACGTGTGAATGTGCTGTGGTTGCACTGCCTCCCCCGTGCAACTATCACAAGCATGGCGTAGAATATCCGCTATGTCCAGCCGGTGGGGGAAACCGGCGTTGAAAAACATAAAAAGGGGGTGTTTCCCAGTTGTCAGCACCACATGTTTCAGCATCACATGCTGTTGTGTCGAGCACCATTGTGGTGCCGTTAGCGTACGCGGAACGCGAGCCAGCGCCGCCGTTACCATCGGGAACCTTGACTGCGGAACCTGTTCCGGCCGCCGTGCGACCGCAACCGGTGCCGATGGTTCGATTGTTGTTACCGCTGGTTATGGTGTTGGCGTTCGTCGGGATGATGGGGCTAATGGTGCTCAACAGCCGTAACGGTTCCGGTGGTATCGGGGCTGTGTTACGTAACGCGAACCCAGGAATGCTGGTGTTTCCGCTGATGATGCTCATGAGTGTTGCCACTATGTTCGCCCCGCAGCAGGCCGATGATCCCGATGAAACCCGCCGGATTTTCATGCGCCACATTGGTGTGTTGCGTGCGAAAGCCCTGAAAAACGGGACAAGCGCAGCGCACGCACGAGTTGCATAAACACCCCGACCCGGCGTTTATGTGGTCGCATGTGGGGTCGCGACGCATGTGGGAACGCAACGCTAACGATCCTGATGCGTTAGAAATTCGGATGGGCGTTGGTGCCACGCGCCTGTGCACCCCCATTGACGTGCAGGATTCCGGTGCGGCCGAAGACCTTGACCCGGTGTGTGCTGTCGCTCTGCGGCACACCGTCCGATCCGTAGGGACGCTGGAGAAAATGCCCATTTCCATCCAACTACGAGCGTTCCGCTTCCTGGGGATTTCCGGGCCCCACGCTGCGGATATGGCGCGTGCGTTGGTGCTGCAGCTCGTGTTTCATCACGGCCCTGAAAGCGTGGGCATCAAGGTTCTTGGTGGTGGTTGGGAATGGGTGAAATGGTTTGCCCACACGCACCATCGACTACGCCGCTTACCGCATTTCTGATTGTGGATTCCGTGACTACCACTGGAGTGGAATCCTTCATTGACGATCCCTACTGGACCACCATCATTGACGTCGGTTCCCACGAACACACAGCTCTGGGGGCTCGCGCCCGCGACGAAGGGCTGTGCCTCAGCGTTGAAGGTGATGAGCTGATCGCGCACACCATGAGCGGCCCAGAACCGCTGGGCAGCCCCGACCTGATCACCGAAGACCAAGCACGTGCTGTGGCCAAAGCCATGAACGCGTATCGACGTCCCCGCAGACACCGACTCCGCTACCGCTTCTGGTGACTTCCTGTCTCTGCTCGGGGTGGGCAGCATTGACCAGCTCACTCCCGGCACACTATGGCAACCCCACACCACGCCCGAGACGGCTCGGCAGCGTCTTGTGGTGCCACTCGGATTGGGCGATACAGGCAGGCCGTTGCTCTTGGACCTCAAAGAATCCGCACACGGCGGCGTGGGACCGCACGGCTTGTGCATCGGGGCTACTGGGTCGGGAAAATCCGAATTGCTCAAAACCCTGGTCCTTGCGTTGGCGGTCACGCACTCGCCAGAAGAATTGAACTTTGTGCTCGTCGACTTCAAAGGCGGTGCGACCTTCCTGGGGCTTGATCGGCTCCCACACACGAGCGCTATCATCACCAACCTGGCCGAAGAATCCACCCTGGTCGAGCGCATGCACGATGCCATCAGTGGTGAACTCAACCGCAGACAAGAAGTACTCCGTGCCAGCGGAAATTACGCCAACGTCCACGACTACAACAAAGCCCGCGCAGACAACCCTGACCTTGAACCGCTCCCGGCTCTGCTCATCGTCCTCGACGAATTCTCCGAACTTCTTGCCCAACACCCTGACTTCGCCGACCTTTTCGTCGCCGTGGGACGTCTCGGACGCTCCCTTCATATCCACCTTCTCCTAGCCAGCCAACGGCTCGAAGAGGGACGCCTGCGTGGATTGGATTCGCATCTGTCTTACCGCATCGGGTTGAAAACATTCTCGGCTGCGGAATCCCGTCAAGTACTCGGCGTTGTTGATGCCTACCATCTGCCAGCGCGGCCCGGCGCGGGCTACATCAAAACCGATGCTGAGGAGGTCACGCGCTTCCAAGCAAGCTACGTCTCTGGACCGCTGCCCAGCTCAGCTGCAACAGCGGTTGTGGAAACCTGTGGCATTCGTGTATTCACAGACTGGGAGAGCATAGCCCCGCCCGAGGTCATCGATTCGGATGACAATCTCGATGAAGAACACAGCGACACACACGAGGACACCACGACGCTGCTTGACGCCGTTGTGGACATTGCCCAAGAAGCTGGGCGGCAGCAAGGAGTTTTAGCGCACACAGTGTGGCTACCGCCGCTACCTGATACTATTCCTCTCTCTGAGGTGATAGCTGCCCGAGACGCGGCAGCGGGCTATGAGACAACGGAAACCCTAGCAACATGTGACTGGGAAGCAGCTATCGGCATCATTGATCGCCCTTACCATCAGCGCCAAGATCCTCTCATCTTGTCCTTTACGGGAACCGGCGGGCACGCCGCGATTTGCGGTGGGCCGCAAACAGGGAAAACCACGGCACTGCGCACCATCGTTTTATCCCTAGCAGTCACTCACCCCACCAGCGCCGTTCGCTTTTACGTCCTTTGACTTGGCGGGAACCGCCCTAGCCACACTCGCGCGGATTCCACACGTTGCTGGGGTGGCGCACCGCAATGATCCAGAAAAAGTCCAGCGCATCGTTGATGAAGTCCTCGGTTTCATTGACGAACCGGACGATCGGCACACGTTCCTCATCGTTGATGGTTGGCACACCGTAGGAACCGACTTTGACCACCTGGTTGATTCCTTCAACCGCATCGCCGCAGATGGTCTTGCCGCAGGTGTGCATCTTGTGGCCAGTACTCAGCGCTGGACTGCCATGCGTCCAGCGATTCGTGACCTGATCAGCCATAGGATAGAACTGCGGCTCGGTGAAGCGATGGATTCATTGATCGACCGAAAAGCCCAGCTGAAACTTCCGCACGCGCCGGGACGGGGCTTAACCACCGATGGTGAACCCATGCTGATTGCGTTGTCCACGAACCAAGACATTGAGTATGTGAGGATGTCGGCGGAGCAACAAGGGCAGTCTCCCGTCCCACCGCTGCGTGTGCTGCCACCGCAGATTCACCGTGCTGAGATTTGCACTGGCAATACTGATGTCGGAAAGGGCATTCTTATCGGGCTTGGCGGTCCTAAACTCAGCCCCCAGACCTGGGTGCCAAGCGACGCCCCGCATGTGCTGTGCCTGGGTAGCCAAGGATCCGGCAAGTCCACATTTATTGCCACCATGGCCGCTGGTATCACTGATCTAGGCCGAGATGCAGCGCGCATGGTCGTTATAGACCATAGGCGTACCCACCTGGGGGCTTTTGATGAAGCCATGATGGCTGTGTACAGCGCGACCAGTCAGGCCACGGACATGGCGGTTGCCAACATGGTGACCACCTTGACCTCGCGGCTTCCTGGGCCGGATGTGACAGCGCAGGAACTGCGTGATCGGTCCTGGTGGACGGGGCCAGACATTTATCTGCTTATTGATGATTACGATCTTGTGCAAGACGGGGCGTTCCTCCCTCTGAAGTCGCTCATCCCACATGCGCGTGACATCGGGTTCCATGTGGTGGTGTCTAGAAAGTCCGGTGGTGCGCAGCGCGCGCTGTACGACCCATTCCTCAGCGAAATACGTGACCAATCACCTGCGGTGATGTTGCTCAACATTGACCGTGAAGAGGGCGTGTTGTTCGGGGTGAAGCCGGTGCAGCAACCTCCAGGCCGTGGCACATTAGTGAACCGGGGCGCTGTTGTCGGCGTGTGCCAGGTGGCGCAGCCATGAGTAGCCTCAGCTCGGTAAAAATTACCGTTTTGGATTCTGCCACGCTTTTTGAGGGTATCGACACGATTTACCGCTATGACTTGCCTGGTACAGGCGTGGAAGAAGGCTGGGCCGTCAACGCTGTGATCGACCAGATCCGTGACATGTATGGGGCGGTGTGGCCTGATGTTGAGGTAGTCATCGATGGTAGCGAAGCCGCCACGGATATGTTGAGCCGCACGTTGTTGAATAAAGGCGTGACGGCCTACAGCATTGAGGCGCTCACCGATCCTGTGATTCAGGAATCAGGCAGCCAACCTAGCCATGAAGATCTTTTCCAGATCAGACGTCCCACCGAACATACGCGGCAGTTGCCCTTCACCCGATTTCATGCTGTGCTTGCGGGTATCGGGGTAGTGATCGTTGGTGGGGTAGCGCTGCTTGTTGGTAACTCAGTGCGTACCGACGCCCCCGCACACAGCCATGCTGCAACCGTCAGCACCGCAGCACATGCCCTGGGGAACGGGGCGTCGTCACCCGTGACGAGTACCCGCCGTAAACAGGAAGTGCCGCCGTCGCGTGTTCTGGAATACCAGAACGTGGTGTTTTCCGTTCCGCAGGGTTTAAACTTGAGCCCCGCGATGACGGTTTGTTGGTGGCCACTGGTGATGATCCAAATCTGCGTATTCTTGTGGCGGCCGACCCCATTCATAATGTGGATCCAGCGGCGGTGCGGCGGGAAGTGGAGGAAATGGTGGAACATGACCCACAGCTCACGGCTCAAAGCGACGAGCAGATGCGCGGGCCTGAGATTGTGACACAAACCTACCGCGAAGATCCGGGGGATGGATCCAGTGTGCTGTGGGTGACGTGGGTGCAGCAGAACAACCAGGTAAGCGTGGGATGTCATAGTAAAACGAATGCCACGATTCCACAGAAAGCTGCGTGTCGAATGGCTGTGGAAACCCTCCAGCTGAAAAATTAGGAAATTTTTTTCGGGTGTAGGGAACTTTATGGGTGGTTTGCTAGTCCAAATGTGGTGAAAAGCTTTTTCGGCACTCATGACAAAGGTGGGTGCGGGATACTTTTCGGGGGTTCGGCTGGAAAAGTTCTGGCCGGCACGTAATTTCGTTCGAGGAGGGGCGAACCCATGTCTGAGACGTTTAGGACTGAAGCCGATGTCATGGTGTCCACAGCGGGCCATGTTGACGACACAAACAATTACGTTCAATCGGAACTCAACAGGCTTCACGGGGTTGTTGATGGGCTGAAGGGAAGCTGGAGAGGCTCGGCTCAAATGTCCTTTGACAGCCTGATGCAGAACTGGAACACACAGGCCAACAAGCTGCGGGAAGCGCTGAATAGCATCGCCGAGAATATTCGCAGCAACGCGAAGTCCTTTGAAGGTATGGAGGCGCACAACGTCAGTTCCTTTAAAACCATTGGTCAGGGCCTGGCTCTCTAATACATCCACCAGCGACAGAACATAAAACAAGGAGACCTATCATGGATCAGATCAAGTACCAGTTTGGGGACATCGAAACAGCAGCGGCGGACATTCGGGCAACTGCGGGCAGCATGAACGCGCTGCTGGATGATTTGAAGCAGCAACTGCACCCCATGGTTTCAACGTGGGAAGGCGATTCCGCATCTGCCTACCAAACAGCCCAGGCCAAGTGGGATAGCGCAGCCGCAGAGCTGAACACCATCCTGGAAACTATTGCTTCCACCGTGCAGGAAGGTAACGACCGCATGAGTGAAGTCAACCGCATGGCAGCCGCAAGCTGGGGCTAAAAGACTCTGGTTTCACACCACGATACTGCTTCCTGTGGGTTTCCATCCAACACGGCAGGCTTGCTGCAGGACGTAGACGGACATTCGGGCTTGTCCGCTGTGGTGTGAAACCAGGACAACCATGTATGAAGACTCTGTAGTGTGGCTCTGCACTGTGTGGCGTTGCCCCGATAGTTCATCCAACGTGGCCAACCAGTGCGGGGCACACACTGCAGAAGTATTTTGAAAACAGATACACCATGCTTTAAGCTGGTGTATCTGTGTATGGGCTGTGGTCCTCCTCTGCATGCAGTTGCAGGGCCAGAGCAGCAAAGACATGCGGGTCTCCACCGGCCGCCGTATGTTTTCCCTGCATTGATCTATGGCTGGCAGTTCTAGACAGACTTACAAGGAGTCGTTTTGTCTACCTATTACCCGAAAAGCGGTGAGATTACCCGCAAGTGGTACGTCATTGACGCCACTGACATGATTTTGGGTCGTCTTGCTGTGGTTGCCGCTAATCTTCTGCGCGGCAAAGGCAAGCCACAGTACACCCCCAACATTGATTGTGGTGACCACGTCATCATCATCAATGCCGATAAGGTTGCTGTTTCCGGCAACAAGCGTGAACGTGAATTCCGTTACCGCCACTCCGGCTACCCGGGTGGTTTGAAGGCACTCACCTTGGGTCGTTCGCTGGAACTGCACCCTGAGCGTGTTGTTGAAGAAGCTATCAAGGGCATGATGCCGCACAACAAGCTGTCGCGTGCGTCGGCGAAGAAGCTGCGCGTTTTCGCCGGACCCGAGCACCCCTATGCTGCTCAGAAGCCCGAAACCTACGAGATCAAGCAGGTGGCCCAGTGACCGAACCGAACAACACCGAAAACCTCGCAGCCGACGCTGCTGATATCGCTGCCGCACAGGCTGCGACTGAGGAATTCACCAACACCATCGCCGATGCCGTGGCTGTGGAAGTTGAAGAAGAAACCGTTGTTCCTGCTCCCGCCGAGCTGGATCAGCCGATTCAGACTGTTGGTCGCCGCAAGCGCGCCATCGTTCGTGTTCGCATGACCGCTGGTACCGGTCAGATCATCTGCAACGGTCGTTCCCTGGAAGATTACTTCCCGAACAAACTGCACCAGCAGCTGATCAAGTCTCCGCTGGTACTGATTGATCGTGAAGGCCAGTTCGACATTCATGCAAACCTCACCGGCGGTGGCCCCTCCGGCCAAGCTGGTGCTCTTCGCCTTGCCATTGCTCGTGCCCTGAATGTCTACAACCCGACTGATCGCCCGGCGCTGAAGAAGGCTGGTTTCCTGACCCGCGACGCTCGTGCTGTTGAGCGTAAGAAGGCTGGTCTGCACAAAGCACGTCGTGCACCTCAGTACTCCAAGCGTTAAGCCTCTGGTTTTACACAAACACCGTCTCTTTTTCACCTTTTTCAGGGGTGCAAAAAGGGCGGTGTTTTGTTTTTCCTCAGTGTTTGAACGGAGAGGTTTATCAGGAAAAGTGCAGGCAGGACAGTAAAGCCTGGTGAAAAACGCTACAGCCCAATCACCATTGCCGCTGCACGTCACTGTTCCAAAAGAATGCGCAGGTAGGGAAAGAATTTTCAGTGACTGTCATCCCGCCGAAGGATGGCATCAAGAAGTCTATCTTCCAGGGGCAGAAGGTGCTAATTGACTTGGGTAAAGCAACGAAGTCCGAGCCATCGTCAAGCAGTACGCAGCCCACTGAACCCCAAAAAACTGGGCACACCCGGCAAACCCACGCAGCAGCCGCAGCACCTAGCCGTGGCACGGCAGGCTTTTGTGCGTGCCGTGTTTGGAGGGCGTCGTTAGGCAGGCATAATAGAATCCATGACTCGACTCTTTGGAACTGACGGCGTGCGTGGAATGGCGAATGAAAGGCTGACAGCGTCGTTGGCGCTCAAACTTGGGGCAGCTGCCGCGCATGTTCTGACCAGTGAAAATAGGACGTCGAAACGGCGCCCAGTGGCGATCGTGGGTCGTGACCCGCGGGTGTCGGGGGAGATGCTGGCCGCCGCACTGTCGGCAGGCATGGCGAGCCAGGGTGTCGACGTCCTGCGGGTCGGGGTTCTGCCCACCCCAGCGGTTGCATTCCTCACTGACGATTACGGCGCTGATATGGGGGTGATGATTTCCGCAAGCCACAATCCCATGCCCGACAACGGCATTAAGTTTTTCGCCGCTGGTGGGCACAAGTTAGCTGATGAGGTGGAGGATGAGATCGAAGCGGCGATGACTCGCCTCCCGGAAAACGGCCCCATCGGCCACGGCATTGGTCGCATTATCGAGGAAGCGACGGATGCGCAGGAACGGTACCTTCAGCATTTGTCGCAGGCCATGCCCCACAATTTGCAGGGCATCAAAGTGGTGGTGGATGCGGCAAATGGTGCGGCATCTGAGGTGGCCCCTCTGGCCTACGGGACGGCCGGTGCCGAGGTCATTGCGATTCACGACAAGCCGAACGCCTACAACATCAACGATAATTGTGGGTCCACCCACATCAACGTGATTCAGAAAGCAGTGCTGGACTATGGTGCTGACCTAGGACTCGCGCACGATGGTGACGCCGACCGCTGCCTGGCGGTGGATGCCGAAGGCAATATTGTCGATGGGGATCAGATCATGGCGATCCTCGCGCTTGCGATGAAAGACAATGGCGAATTGCGCAAAAACACGCTGGTGGCCACCGTCATGTCGAACCTGGGCCTCAAACTCGCCATGAATGAAGCAGGCATTAACCTGCGTACCACCAAAGTGGGGGACCGATATGTGCTTGCTGATCTGAATGCCGGTGGCTTCAGCCTGGGTGGCGAGCAGTCCGGCCATATTGTTCTTCCTGACCACGGCACAACCGGTGATGGCACGTTGACAGGATTGGCTTTGATGTCCCGCATGGCGGAAACTGGTCTGCCACTGAAAACCCTGGCACAGGCGATGACGGTACTGCCACAGGTGCTGATCAATGTCCCGGTCTCGGATAAAGCCATCATTGAAAAACACCCGGTGGTGGTGGAAGCTATTCAGCGCGCAGAAGGAGAACTCGGGGACTCAGGTAGGGTGCTGCTTCGGGCATCGGGCACCGAAGAACTCTTCCGGGTGATGGTGGAGGCAGCCGACGCGGAAACCGCCAGGAAGGTTGCTGGCAGGCTGGCTGCCGTTGTGGCTGAGGTCTAGAAATCTCTAGAAACCGGAGTACAGAAAAATTACTGGGTGGCTAGGGAACCACGTAGGGTTGTGCGCAGTCTAAACAGATAAAATACTGCGTACAACCACGATCGGGGGAGTAATGACACAACCTGATGAAGTCACACTGGACTTTGAGCGGGCCTTTGCGGGCATCGCGGAAACACGAAGCCAGTGTGAAGATTACCAAGATCGACACGGACAAACTGCACCGTGTTTTGCGTCATCCGCCGCTGGTCAAGGGTTTGAAGATCAAGGTCGGGCTATTGCCGACATGTATGAGCGCATACACCGGCAAACAGATGAGCAGACCCAGCAGCTTCTCCGCGTCATGGGTACGGTAGAGCAGAGTGTTCACCGTTTTGCGGTTGCGGAAGGCTTTTTCACGGACTGCCTGCGAAGGCTGAACAAGTGACCGACCATGTAAAGGCCGCTAAAGGCATGGTTGCGCAGTTGATGCAATCCTCGCGTGGCCAGTGGAAAGGCCCGAAGATACCCATCAAGGATATTGAGAATGCGGTCAACAGCACCGAAGGTCTGAAGGTGGCATCGCTGCAGCAAGAAGGACACAAAGCCGGGGGCGCTGAGATGACGAGGAACCTTGTGTCCGCAGCGCATCTGTGCGCCAATGTGATTGCTCACGTGAGTGGCGGAACGCTGGCGGATATTGTCATGGAGCAGGTAGCCAACTGGCAGTGGGAACGAGAGCGGGGAGGAAACTATCGGAATCCTCACAGAAATGTGGCAGCACAATTGAATCTGTCCTCGACGACTTTGAGCAGCGGTTAGCGGACCCAGAAGCTGCCGCGAATTTCCTGGTCAATTCCGTGTGCGCGTGGCTGGACAAGACGGATCCAGAGAAGAATCCTGATGCCTTTTCAGCAGATGGGTACAACTGGGTGCCTCAAATATCGACAGCTTCAGCCAACTTCTCATGAATCTTTGCGCCGAGCGCGACAAGGCCATTAGATGCTGCTACGACAAGCTCCTTGACGACGGCCGCGACGATCACGCTCAGCCTTCCACTGGCGGCCCAACTACGTCGGCTGCGCCGGTGCCTCAGGCTTCGGCTGTGTCATCATCGGCGGCATCGGCAAGTGCAGGTATGGCAAGCACAGGCATGTCACGTGCAGTCATGGCGGGTGCTGTGCAGAGCAGTGCTGCGCAACCTTCGAACAACGTGCCCATGCATGCGGACCATGCTGTTGCCCAACCCATCGTCCAACCTGCCACTACTGCTCGCACTGAACAGCCGACACCACAACGCCATGCCCCGTGCGTGGAACCGGTTCGCAGTGAGAACGTGCCGTCGCAATCTTCGTCCCCGGATATGCGGGTAGCGCAGTCGCAAGTACTGCCGCAGAACACGGCGCGGATGACAACTCCGCTGCCTCCCAATTATCAACAGTCAGTACCACAACAAGGATATGGTGATACGTGTACACCATCGCCCTCGTTGGATGCTTCGAATTTGATGAGTTCAACCATAGGTGGTGGCTATGGTAGTGGCCAGCCGCTGTTTGATGTTGAGCACATTATCAGAAACGCGGTAGGTCCGGTTCTTGTCACACTGGTCACCGCTGGGGTTCGAGAAATTGTCAATCAGGTTGAACACCACCTTGCTCAGTTCCTGGAACAGGCAGGGGCAGGATCTGCTGACATGCACAACATGAATCTTGATGTTTCGGCGCAGCATGACGTCCCCAATCATGTAGCGGAGAACCACCATGGGGAAACACATCACCCAGAGTCGCCTCAACCGCAGGAATCGCATGTGGAGTCGCGGACCCAAGGTACCCAAGGTATGGCGCCTCCGGTTCAACCTCCGCAGGAGCATCATGCGCCACCACCAGCGCCGCAGCCTGTGAAGCCGCCCCCGGAGCCAGTGCCCCATGTTGCTGGGCCGGCACCGGCACCAGCGTCTCATCCACAGCCCGCACCACCTCTACATCAAGTACCTCAACACCAAGCACCAGTACACCAAGCGCCTGCACCACAACCCCAACCTGCACCGCAACCACCAGTGTGCGTGCCAGCGCCAGGTGGATCAGGTGATGCTCCGGTAGGCGGGGCGTCGACAAGCAGTAATCGTGGTCGGGCGCGGAAGGCAGGTGCATGGTGATGCAAAGTTACGACCAGTTTTTAGAGCAGTTTCAACAGCGTGCCGAGCGTTATGTGGCTGAGTTTGATGAGTCGATACGTGCGGTACAAAAAGAATTAGAGCAGCGTCGTAAGAAGGGAGAAACCACAGCGCACGCCCAACATGTACACGAGACTTCAGGGCTTGATGAGCAGTTGCGGTGGGTGCATGCTCGCCAGGAAAACAACGGAGAACAAGTGCGGGCGGCGCCCGCGCACAAGACACCTCAGCCGCCACCCCTGCGGCAACCCTCCCGACGGAGACCTGTTCGGGGAATTAAAACGGCAGGCTGGTGAAGGTTTTATCTTGCTCTTTCGCTTGCAGTTCCGCTTTGGTGAGGGAGGACAAACCACGGGCGTGAACGTCCTCCTGGGCGAACGCCGCGTATTTTTCTCCCCTTCAAGTTGATAGAGCAGAAAGCCCGTGAGCAGCCCCCGGGCTTTTTCCTGTGCGGAAAACTGTGGTCGACCCATGCCCACAAGAGCTTTAACCACGGCACCTTCAGAAAAGCCGGATTGCGTGCCTTTGGACACTTCCCGGTAGGTGACCGGGCCAGCCCATTGTGCTGCTATTTTTACAGACTCATTCGAGTCAAAATCAGTGGCTTTTCCAGGGCCTATGATCAGTCCCGGGGCTGTGGTGTGGGCGGCTGCGGTCACAGCGGACGGTGCCGTGGCGGCGGGGTAGAGGGCACCAACAGCGTGGATATTGTCGCGGCCCGCTGCCGTCAAGATCGCGGCACCTGCGCCCATGCCATGCCCGGCAACCCCAATTTTGCGGGGAGACTGTGACATTTCCTGTTCCTAATTTAACCCCAGCGACGATCTGCAGGCAGGACTCTAGGTCAGCAGCGAGGCCCTGGTGGTTGGGCATGAATCCCATCTCCGTGGCGGGGGCAGCAACGACAATGCCCCAGCTGGCCAGATGTTGAAGGGTTTGGTGGTAGCTTTTCACCGAGGTCATCCAGTCGTGACCAAACGCAATGGCGGCTACCCCATTACCCTCGGCAGGCGTGTACACCTTGCCGGGGAGACCTGCGTAGGAGAGGTCACCAATAAGCACGTGGTGCGGCCCACGTTTGGAGAGCTTGGACAACTGCTTTTTAAATTTCTCAGCCACAAGTCTCAAGGATAGTGGATTGGTGTCTTGTACGACTGTGTTTGCAGCTGTCAACTACAACGGCGGTTGTGTCCACCCTCACGCCACTATTGTTACAAAGCCACGGCCAGCGCAATGACACCGATGACGGCAAATGCTGCTTGTTTTTGCGGCGGCACCGCGATGTGCTGCGGATTTCAGTGCCAGTGCAGCGGCGGCAATAATCATGGAACCAGCGCCTGCAAACATCAGCGCGGCCCCCACGTTATGGTGCCCTGCCAGCCACATGGCGATCCCAATACCCGCAACAATGGCGAGCATGAGGGTTGTAAACACCTTGGTTATAGGCAAAAAACCGAGTGATGGCGAGTTCTTCCTCCGTGGCGTGGCCAAAAATATTACGGGCGGTGGGGCTGGCCCACGCGAAGGCTTCCAGATAAAAGATGAACACGTGAAGCAAGGCGGCAAGTCCGATAAAAAAATAAGTGCGACGAGAGACATAATGGCAGACAACGATGCTGAGCCTTTCTCCAAAGGGGTGTGACAACGGGTCGGAAGTATAGTCACCTGCTCTGGCTGCGGTCACGTAGCACAATTTTGGCTACCGTGGAGGTATGATTCCGATGTACACTCCTGACCAGGTTCGTGCTGCTGAGCAGCCACTTCTTGCTCGACTTGGGGAAAAGCTGATGCTGTCGGCGGCGTTTGCCGTGGCTGTGGAATGCGCCCGACTGCTTGACCACCACCCGTACGGTAAACGCGTGCTGGTGCTCGCCGGTTCAGGGGGAAATGGCGGCGATGCCCTTTATGCTGCAGAGGAACTGGAACGACGCGGAGCACACATCACTGTGTGGCAGACCTCAACCGGTCTCCATCACGCGTATCGACGCCCCGAAGAACCCACCGCTGCTGCCGCTGCTCGGGCGGATCTTATCATTGACGGAGTTGTGGGGATCGGGGCGTCTGGTGGTTTGCGTGGAGAGGCTGCGCAGGCGGCGTCGATAATCGCGGAACACGCCACTTGTCCTGTGGTCGCCGTGGATATTCCCAGCGGTGTGGACCCCATGACCGGTGTGCCAGGGGATAGTTATATTCGTGCCACCAACACAGTCACCTTTGGTGGTTTGAAGCCTGTGCATGTGCTGGGTTGGGAATACTGTGGCGATGTAGTGCTGCGTGGCCTGGGCATTGATGAGGAACTAGCGAGCATGGATCCGTGGGGTTATTCGGTGGATCGCGTGGAAAACTGGCCGCGCCCTGGGGCGGACTCCAACAAATACACCGATGGCGTTGTCGGCATTTACGCTGGTAGTGTCGCATATCCGGGTGCGGCGGTGCTATGTGTGGAGGGGGCAGTACGGGCGACGTCGCCTATGGTGCGGTACCTAGGGCCATGCGTGACCAAGGTGATTCGCGCAGTGCCCGAAGTCGTGGCGGGTGAAGGGCGAGTTCAGGCGCTTGTGATCGGACCCGGGTGCAGCGAGGATGACACGCAGCTTGCCGAACAACTCCGCAGCAACCTTCCCCTTGTGATTGATGCAACATCACTGACGCGCGTGGCGGAATCGGAGGAGCTGCGAGAACTGGTGCGTCGCAGAACCGCTTTTACTGTTCTGACCCCACACACAGGCGAATTCGCGCGCTTTGGTGTTGCTACCCCCGAAGAATTGGCGCGTGAACTGGACGTATGCGTACTGCTGAAAGGTCGGGTTACACAGGTTGTAAGTGAAGGTGAACGCTACCTCATTGAGGCCGGGTCTAGCTGGGCGGCAACAGCAGGGTCGGGGGATGTCTTATCCGGTGTCATTGGAGCCGCTGTGGCCTACGAACCCAGCGCAGTAATGGTGGCCATGGCCGCGCGCGTCCACGCTGATGCAGCTGCGTTGTGCAACGGGCCAGTGCCCGCCCATCTCATTGCCGAAGCGCTCACACTGGTGGTCAGCCAAGCGGTGGCGCGCTAGGATTCCCGTAGATTTCATGCCTTAGCGCTATGGCTATACCCACAGAAAGATGTGTAAGCCGTCTCAAAAATAGGGAAACCCTGAATGAATTCTGTACTGTAGATGAAATTAGTGTTTTGTATGGGAAGGATTTTTGGGTGCGCAAGCAACTTTTGGCAGTGGCGACCATCGTCTCGGCACTGCTCCTCACCTCTTGTACCCAAGCTGGACAACGCTCCACCGCTGACGCGCCACCGGCACGGCATCAGCAACTGCCGTGAACGTGAATTCGGCTGCGGAATCCTTAGGTGGAAGCACTGAGGGGGCGTAGGTGGCACAACGGGTGAGTCTGAGACCTCCACAGAGACCCCCACAAGCACCACGCCAGCGGTCAAACAAATAGGCATCTACGGCACTGCTGGTGACTATGATCCACTCAACACGGGACATATGTTCAACGGGCAGATCGCGGGCGTGGTCACCAACGCCCGTGACCTCAACCCCGACTATGTGGTAGACAGTGGTCAGATCTACCTAGATCTCTCGGTATGGAAACCCTGACCGAGCCAAAAACCGTATCCATCTACATCAACTCAGGGGCATTTTGACCTCAAAATGCCCAAAAACGTTCCCGTGGACTTGACCTGTAAAGTTCCTTCGGAAAAAAGCAACTGTAAGACCAAAAAATACAATTCCGACGCGCCGGGAAGTATTTTTCACACTCAACATCACAAGCAACACCGCTCGGGTTACTATTGCAAAAGAAGTAGTTGTAGCAAAAGTTCTTTGCGGTGACTGCTCATAGATGTCAGGGGCGGCACCACGTCGCCCGTCATAGGGGCGACATTCGCCCTCAGAGAGGAAAAAGATCGGTGACTAAGAAGATTCTTGGCGCAGGTGTCATTGCCTCTGCTGCACTGCTGTTGGCGGCATGTGGCGGTGGCGGAAGCTCCTCAGGAGGATCAGGATCCTCCAGCAGTGCCATGGCCTCCAGCTCAATGTCAACCTCGGAAAGCAGCAGTTCTAGCAGCTCAAGCGGTTCTGGTTCTTCTGGGGCTAGTGCTAGCGCGAGTGCGTCGGGTGGGTCGTCGTCAGGTTCTCATAGCGCTGCCACCGCCGTTGGTGTTGATGTTCCTGCTACCAACGGATTCGATCCACTCAGGGCACAGGCACCGTGTTTCAGGGGTCCATTGATGTGAGCACCAGTGATGCCAATGCCTTGGATGAGAATTACGCTGTTTCCAACGGTCAGGTGACACTGAACCTGCAGGATCTAAAACCCTTGGATAAAGACAAGACCGTCAACGTATACGTGGACGTGGGGACTGTATCGGTAACGCTGCCAGACGATGTTCCGGTGGAGATGACCGCGAAGGATTCTGTGACGCTAACGACCCCCAGCCACAAGACCTACAATGAGAGCGCTTCTGGCAAGAAGCTAACACTGAACGTTCAGGTCAACAACGGTCCCGTTACTATCGCTGAGTAGTAGTGGTGGCTGCGGGGTGATGAAGTAGAATCGGTAGCGTGACACAGCAGACTCATCGCCCCGTTCTTGTTGATTGATTTCGGCGCGCAATATGCACAACTTATTGCGCGCCGTGTGCGTGAAGCCCGGATTTATTCTGAGGTTGTTCTCACACAGCATCCGCTGAGGACATTAAAGCTAAAAACCCGGCTGCCCTGATTCTTTCGGGCGGCCCTTCTTCTGTCTATGCCGAGGGTGCACCGTCGCTTGATGCCGGGATTTTTGATCTCGATATTCCGGTTTTTGGCATTTGTTATGGTTTCCAGGCTATGACGCATGCGCTGGGCGGCACGGTGGCTAACACGGGTAACCGTGAATATGGTCGCACTGACACGACTATTGACGGCGGTCTGCTGCACGAGGGGTTTGAACAGACGCACAAGGTGTGGATGAGTCACGGTGATGCCGTTTCCACCGCTCCCGAAGGGTTTGCTGTGACGGCTCAATCGGCGGGTGCGCCTGTCGCCGCTTTTGAAAACCTCGAACGTCGCATGGCTGGGGTGCAGTACCACCCTGAGGTAATGCACTCCCCGCACGGCCAGGAGGTGCTGGTCCGCTTTCTCACCCAGATTGCCGGGTTGGAGCAGGATTGGACCCCGGCGAACATTGCTGAGGAGCTTATCGACGCCGTACGCACCCAGGTCGGCGAGAATGGTCGCGCGATCTGCGGCCTCTCGGGTGGGGTGGATTCTGCCGTCGCCGCCGCCATCGTGCAGCGCGCCATCGGTGACCGCTTGACCTGTGTGTTTGTTGACCATGGCCTGTTGCGTGCAGGTGAGCGCGAGCAGGTGCAGAATGATTTCGTCGCCGCCACCGGCGCAAAAACTGGTGACGCTGGATGAGCGTAAGGCATTTTTAGCCAAACTCGCCGGGGTAACTGACCCGGAGGACAAACGTGAAAAGCCATCGGTCACGAGTTCATTCGTGCCTTCGAACGCGCCGTTGCCGGAGTGCTTGCCGACGCCCCGGAAAACTCCAGCGTGGACTTCCTAGTGCAGGGAACGCTGTACCCGGATGTGGTGGAATCCGGTGGCGGGTCCGGTACCGCCAACATCAAGAGCCACCACAATGTGGGTGGTCTGCCTGATGATGTGGAATTTGACCTTGTTGAGCCATTACGCCTGCTGTTTAAAGACGAAGTGCGTGCGGTGGGTCGTGAACTTGGTCTGCCGGAGGAAATTGTCAACCGCCAGCCTTTCCCTGGCCCTGGGCTGGGGATTCGCATTATCGGCGAGGTGACCGAGGACCGCTTGGACACACTGCGTGCCGCCGATCTTATCGCCCGCACCGAGCTGACTGCAGCGGGCTTGACCTGAGATTTGGCAATGCCCGGTGGTGTTGCTCGCTGATGTTCGTTCCGTTGGTGTGCAAGGAGATGGATCGAACCTACGGCCACCCCATCGTGTTGCGGCCGGTGTCCTCTGAAGACGCTCATGACTGCGGATTGGACGCGTCTGCCCTACGACGTCCTGGAACGCATCTCTACCCGCATCACCAACGAGGTCCCCGACGTGAACCGCGTTGTGTTGGACTGCACCTCCAAGCCCCCAGGAACTATTGAGTGGGAGTAAAAGTAGCGAGGCCGGTGCGTCCGTAGGAGAGTCTGCGGTGCACCACCTCGAAGGGGCCGCGTAGGTTGGCTTTTTCGAGGGACGTAGGCGATGACCAGGGTGATGGCCCAGATGAGGGATGGCGATCAGCGTTGCCTCCCAAGCTCCCTGCCCCCTGCCCAGGCCAATGGTGAAGGTAGAGGTCAGCAGGACAAAGAGAATGGATTGCAGCAGGTATCCGGTCATAGACCGCTTGCCCAAAGCGATAAGTGCCTGGAGTGGCACAGGCAAAGGGTAGCCAGTGCTGCTTGCGTGGGCGGCGTCGATACGTCGTTGCAGGGGGAGGGTGGCCAGAGCGATGGATGCGACAATGCCTGGGCCTGCCCATATGCCAGCAACCTGGTTAAGGCTTTGGAGATGCAGCACGGTGTTTTCTGGCAGGACGCCGATTTCCGCGAGTCCAAGAGGAATTCCCACACCGAAGGAAATAACAACTGCGACAATAGTAAAGCGGGATGAGTAGTGTCCTGTATTTTTCGGGTTGTCCCAAAACATTGTGGCGGGCGGCCACCATGCCCAGAATCATGATGGGGAAAAAGAAAAGGAATCCTGTTAATAGATTGCCAATTTGAAAACTCAATGCGGTAAAGGCATGGCTGACCAACGTAGCATAGCTATCTGGTGCTGATAGTGTTTGCATAGCCGAGATCATTACCTCGGTTCTGGATGATCCACCTCCGGCTGAGATGTAAATCATCATAACGGCGGTGAGTATGAGGCCAAGGGTGCCCAAAACGCCAGTAATGATCAGCAGGGTTTTATCTTTGAAACGGTAGAGCAGTGCGAGGATGATGCCCATTATCCCGTAGACGAACATGATGTCGCCGAAAAACAGCAGACTCAGATGAAGTATGCCGAATATCGCTAGGAAAAAGTAGCGCCTGATTAGTACCAGTCGTGCCTTTTTGGGTGGGTAGTTGCGGCGTTGCAGGCTCATGGCGATCATGCCCACGCCGTACCCCAGCAATGTAGCGAACATAGGTAGGCCACGCACATGGGTGAATATGGAACCAAGAATGATGGCGATTTTGTCCAGGATGCTGTTATTAACAACACCGCCGGCTGTTGATCCAGGCGTGTCGGGTGAGATGTATAACCAGGCTGTGGTGGCGTTGGCGACGGCGATTCCGAGCATGGTGAATCCTCGGGCGACATCGGGTGCCAAAATGCGGGGTTGTGTGACTGCTGCGGAATTCATGATGGGGTTCCTATGCCTTATGCGTGTGACTTACATAGTTGTGTTTGGTGTTAGTTGCCCGCCGGCTTTTGCTCTTCTGGGTAGTGGATGGTGGTCGTTCCAACCCCAGATTTGAGATCAATGGTGAGGGTCTTTCCTTGTGCTTGCTGTTGTAAGTTCCGGCGATGCAGTTGGTGTCGCCGATACCGTTGTCGCAGGTTAGAGTGACAGGCATGGTACTGGGAAGATACACATCGGTATCGCCCATGCCAGTATCAATGGTGATTTTCTTGTCTTCGGGCAGGGGTTCCAGCTTTTGCAGGTTGAGGTCAAGAGAGCCAATACCTGTGGAGTAGAGGTCTTGGAGGTCGGTGGCCCTAGTGGCAACGTAATGCCGATCGCCCATGCCACCTGCGGAACTACCGTCACCTTCTGACATGCCGGTGGCAATGATGATGCCCACGATTCCCAATGAGCACACAGCGACGATGCCTGCGATGATCACGACAAAGGGGTTGCGCTTTTTCTTCTTGGGCTTCTCTTGGACGACTGGGGTAGGTTCCGGCAGATCCCAGGCAAAGGGTGCGACTCCTAGCGGATCCCACGCGGGTGGAGTGGACGGGGAGTAAGGTGCGGTAAATCCATCAACAGGCTGGAGTGTGGAGAGGTAGGTTTTCAGGTCTTCTGGTCTGTTGACGTCCATTTTTGTATCTTTCTCAATTAACAATCCTGCAGGTGGAGTGGGGTGTTGTGTGTGCAGGAAGTACCACGCTCCGAAGAACACTAGGTAGGCGATGAAGGCTGGGGCGATGAAGATGGTGGTAAAGGTGCCTCCGCTGCCGCAGCTGAAGATCAGGAATCCAATGAGAAGAGCAATTCCTAGGTTGCGTTCCTTTCTCAGTTGAGGGTTGTTGTTTTTGTTGCCAAATAACGCCTCGGCGGGTGATATCGGCAGGGAATAGCGAGGCATGAACGCCCAGGCCAATAGGTATGAGTGCGATGCCCGTGGAGTTGGCGAAGAGCACACCGATGACAAACAACACCCGCACAATGATCGGGTCAATGTTGTAACGGACACCGATGCCTTCACACACGCCAGCGATTTTCCCTTTCCCTCCCTGGTCAGAGGGGAGTCGCACAGGTCGGGTGGCCCACATGTCGCGGAGTGTGGTGGAGGCTGTTGCAGTTGATGTATCGCTCATGGTTTTTATTGTGGCCTGCCGGGGTCTGGTTGCACATCAGGGAAAACCCCGATTTTTCCCCGATCTGTGGGAAATAAGGGATAACCCTGATGCCATCAGGGGATGAAGGCATGAGGTATCTGGAGTATGACCAACTCTGTGCAGACTGTTTCAGTACCCGTACCGCACATTCACACGTCCAAAAAGGATCGCGTGGTGGCGGGGGTTGCGGCTGGACTGAGTCAGCAACTGCGTGTCGACGTCCTGTTGGTTCGGCTGGTGCTTGTATTTTTCGCCCTTCTCAGTGGTGCAGGTTTACTGTTTTATGCCTGCCTATGGATCTGGACCAAACCAGGAGATACTTCAGACGGGAATGCCTACATATCCCAGGATGATGTGCGTATCCGCACTAAACACACCCTGAATCGTGCTGGTTACCTCGTGTTGGTTGTTGTGGCCATTGCGGGTGCGCTGCTTTCGTTTAGTTCCCTCACTGGGTTCGCCGGGGCGAATGTTGTGCCGTTTGGGGTGGTGGGGGTGGGTGCACTTGTCGTGTGGACCACCTACGACCGTGGCCTTGACCGACTATGGAACGGCAATAATGCCCTTCTCATTGTGGCGGGCGTGTTACTCATGAGCATTGGCGTTGTGCTGGTGACCATAAACTGGGAAAGCCAAAAGGTATTCGGATCCACTCTTGTGGCTGTCGTGCTGACCCTGTTGGGTGTGGCTGCACTGGGATTACCGTTGTGGCTGCGCACATGGGATGCCTTGACCAAGGAGCGTTCTGAAATTGCCGCCGCAGCCGAGCGCGAGGAGATTGCGTCGAGGTTGCATGACTCGGTGCTGCAAACCCTGGCGCTGATTCAAAAACGTGCCGAGGAACCCAGTGAGGTTGCCCGTTTAGCGCGAAGCCAGGAGCGTGAACTACGCCAGTGGCTTTTTGGGTCGCAGGACAATCTCTCCGGCGGGGCATCCACTGTGTTTAAGGCCGTTGAGTTGGCGTGCGGCGAAGTGGAGGACTTGTTTGGCCTGCGCATCGCGCCGGTTTTGGTGGGGGAGGACCATCCCCTTGATGACCACACTCAGGCCGCTGTGCTGGCCTCGCGTGAGGCTATGGTCAATGCTGCGAAGCACGCGGGTGTGGCTGAGATCAATGTGTACGCAGAATCCCTGGGTGAGCATATACAGATTTACGTTCGTGACCGGGGAGCAGGCTTCAATCCCGATGAAGTGGGGGAGGATAGGCATGGTCTCCGGGAGTCTATTTACGGCCGAGTCGAGCGCGCGGGCGGCACCGTTGAGGTGAAAACAGGCGTTGGTCAGGGTACGGAAATTGTGGTGGACATGCCGGTGTAAGGTTATGTTCACCACGCATGGAAGCGTATATGCTGCACAATGATAAACCGCGCATGATGCTGGATTCATGAGGGGATGAGAAACGTTAGCATGGAAGGTATGCTCTCTGTCTTCCTTGTCGATGACCACTCTGTTTTTCGGTCCGGTGTACGTGCGGAATTGTCTCAAGCCGTCAACATTGTTGGTGAGGCGGGTGGTGTCACGGAAGCTATCGCGGGTATTTGCACAACACATCCCGATGTTGTGCTTCTTGACGTGCACATGCCGGATGGTGGAGGACAAGCCGTGATCCAGGGCGTCGATACGCCGACGACGTTTCTGGCGTTAAGCGTGTCTGACGCTGCTGAAGACGTCATTTCGGTTATTCGTGCCGGTGCCCGGGGGTATGTGACCAAAACCATTTCTGGGCCTGAGCTTATCGACGCTGTGCGCCGCGTCCACGACGGTGATGCCGTGTTTTCGCCGCGACTTGCGGGGTTTGTGCTGGATGCCTTTTGTGCGCCGGACAAGCACGTGGGGGTGGGGGTTGTGGATGCTCCAGAGAAGATGCGGCTGTAGAAGAGCGAGCCGCTGCTGGTGAATCTGCACATGAGGATATGGAAGATCCTGACGATGATGTTCTTGATGCCCTCACACGCCGGGAGTTGGAGGTGTTGAGGCTGCTTGCCCGCGGCTACACCTATAAGGAGATTGCAGCGGATTTGTTTATTTCCGTGAAGACGGTGGAGACGCATTCTTCGAACATTCTGCGCAAGACCCAGCAATCTAACCGCCATGCATTGACTCGGTGGGCTCATTCCAGGGACTTGGATTAAGGGTGTTGCGCATGTCTGTTCGATCTATTTTAATGAAGGTGTGTCTAGAACAGAGTTTCGACTAAGTCGCGAGCCAGATGAAATCTCTGCGCGACTTGCCAAAGGAGCGGCGTATCGCCGCTTTGCGCGAGCGAATGGCTGTCATGGGTGCTGCGGTGGGGGCGGATATGGCTGCGGCTCGACTGGATAGGGGAGCGCCGGAGCGCTTTTTCGATGTAGTTCAGCTGCCAGAACGTTTAGCGCGATGTTTTCCTGGGGGTGGTTTGCCACGTAAGGCGGTGAGCCAGGTATCTGACTGTGCCACGTTGGTGATAGAGATTATTTCGGCCGTGACGGAACAGGGCGGGTATGTTGCCGTGGTGGGGTGGGCTGATCTGTTGTTCGCTGGTGTGGTCGATTCGGGTGGAGATGTGTCAAAAATTGTGTCGGTACCCGATCCGGGTATTGACGCCCTGCCTGTCGCCGCAGTGTTCGCAGAGGGGATGGATATGGTGGTGTGTCGCTCAGCCGCGCCCCGTCGGCTCACTCCCACGAATTCCCGGCCTTTCCTGGCAAAAGTGCGTCAGGGGTCGGCGGCCATGCTCCTTGTGGGAATCAGTGTTCCCAGCCCCGCACTCACCGTGTCTGCGCAGGTCACAAAGATCTATGGACTTCACCGTGGTGGCGGGCGCATTCGCGCACTGGACGTGGAGGTAGAGGCGGCGTCGAAAAGCGCCGATCATCAGCGGATACGCACGCTTCTCAGGTGCGGGGAAGCCGCCCCGATGGAACCATCGCCGGGGCCTGGACTGCAAGCGGTGTCATGACCGTAACATCAGAGCAGCGCTTTCTGGCGTTGTGGTTTCCCGATTGGCCTGCCCAGGCGGTGGCGTGCGCAGACCATCACGATAACCAGGCCCCCAGGGTGGTGACAGGTGAGGGGAAAAACCGTGCCGTTGTGTGGGTGTGCTCAGCATCGGCGCGAGCGATGGGGATTCGACGTGGCATGAAGCTTCGGTACGCCCAGGCGCTCTGCCCAAACCTGGAGATCGCGGGCTACGACCAGGAACGCGACGCGTGCATGTTTGAACCTATCCTCGCAGGTCTGGACCAGATCGCCGCAGGCGTGGAGGTACTGCGACCTGGTTTGGCGGTGGTGGATGCAGGGGCGGCGGCACGTTACCACGGCTCGGAACACACGGCGGCCCAGCTGCTTATCGACGCCTCCGCCTCCGCAGGCATCGATTCCTGCGCGGGTATTGCCGGAGAACTGTTCACGGCACTCATTGCCGCGCGTGTCGGCGCGGTCGTTCCGCCTGGGGATGGGTGAAAGGGCAGGGCTTTCCTCCGCCCGCTGTCCATCACCCTGCTGTCAGCGGAAGAAGCCTTGGGCCGTGATCCCGAAACCGTGGCAAGCTTCCAGCAGCTTGGCATCCGCACCCTTGGGGAACTGGCGGACCTGCCCTACAAGAAGGTGGTCACTCGTTTTGGAGAGGCGGGTCAGCGCTGCCACGATATTGCCCATGCGCATCCCAGTCGTAGCATCGCACCGCCGCTTCCTACCGATGATCTGCGCGTCATGCACGAACCCGATGACCCCATCACGCGTGTCGACGTCGCGGCCTTCCTCGCACGCCAACTAGCCACCGCTCTGCACGCACGCCTTGCGCGCGCCGGGGTGGTATGCCATCTGCTGACGGTGCGCGCCACCATGGCGAATGGTGACACCGTGGAGCGGACCTGGCGCACTCGCGATGCGCTCACAGAACACGCCACGGCTGATCGGGTGCGGTGGCAACTGGATGGCTGGTTGACTACGCGGCGTACAGGGGGTGACTGGGCGTCGACAAGCAGTGATGACGGTGTGGTCCGCCTAGAGCTTGACCCCGTCGAATGCGTTGCGCCGCAACAGGATGCCTCAGGGTTGTGGGGCGCACGGGGGGAGCGTGAAGCGGCGGTGCAGCGTGTGGTCGCCCGAGTCCAATCAACACTGGGTACGGACGCGGTGCTGCAACCACGGCATGTCGGTGGGCGAGGTCCTGCTGAACGTATTGACTATGTTCCCTTTGGCGAGGAACGCCCCTACCCCCGTGATCCTGACGGGGCGTGGCCTGGGCGGATACCGGCACCACACCCGGCACAAGGGTATGCAACTGCGGAACCCGGCGGTTCATGCGTGGCACTGTACGACCAGCATGACCGGGCCATTATTGTGACCCAAGACGTGCAACTGAGTGCCCAGCCTGCAACGCTGCAGTGGGGCCAGCGTCGCTTTGACATATGCGGATGGGCGGGGCCATGGGGGAGTGGATGAACGCTGGTGGACGCCCCACGGAAAGACATACGCACGCCTGCACGTTGCGGGGACAGAAACGGGTGATGATGCGCCACAGAAACGTGAAACGGCCTGGCTCCTGGTGTGGAGCGCAGGCCGGTGGGGGATAGAAGGAAGCTACAGTTAAGAGGAAATATCCAACACTAGGCGCACAGGATCCTTCAGCACCTGTACCGAATACGGCTTGGCGGAACCCTTGATGCCCACCACGAATTGTGAACGCCCCTCAAACGTTCCTGCGCTTACCACTTCCGTGACAATCCCACCTGAGCCGGGGACGGGGTTGAGCCGCGGGTCAGGAATACCCACCTCAAATGGATATGCGGTGCCATCAATATTGATGTTCAATGCCGTGTCACCCGTGTACTCCACGGGACTGCCGCTGCCCTGCTGGGTGGGGGAATCAGAGTAATCAATGAACCACCCTGGGTCGCCTGACCCATGGAACTCAAAGACGATACGCTCGAACCCCTCATGAGTACCCACGCGCACATTCGTCACGACTAACTGTGCCGGGGCGCCCGGTCGCTGAGTTTTAAGGTTCGTATTAGCGCTTCCCAAGGAACGCATGCCGGCATCGGGGGCTGGTGGTGTGGTTTCGGAACTGCCGGAACCGGAAGAAGCGGACAATGTAGAAGCAACAGAATCGGAACCACTGTGGGCGGTAGATGTGCCTGAATCAACACAGGCGGTCACACAGGCTGCAAAAACGATAGTGCCCACGACGGCAACTGCAGCACGACCAAAAACAAAAGCCGGGGATGCGGTCATGCACCCAACCGTAGTACCAAATAATTGTGGAGAAAACTCAGAAAGGTACAAAAACAGAAAACTTTAACAAAACGTGATAAAAACGTGAGCGTTCGGTGTTTTTTGGACGATTTCCGGGTGGTTTTCGGGTGGTTTGTAGCAGATTTCTGGAAGATTTCTAGCGGCCTGCGACGCACACTATTGTGGACACCATGACCACAACCACACCTGAAACTCGTTGCTCACAAGTGGTGCGTGAACCCCTTCCCGGAACGGCAAAAACTGGGACGACCTACGTGGCGCTCGAACACCTCCGCGGCTGGGGCAGGGACGTGCTGGACGGTGAAGCGTTAGGGGAAGAACTCACACCACTCGTGGCGGCGCACCTCAAAAAATGGAGTGCAAGCCTGCAGCTCATCCGCAAACCCGGGCGGGCGGGGCAACATCGGCCCCGCCGAAAGATGTATCTCATCTACACCGGCGATGGCGACACCCCGCCCGCCATGGAAGAACTTGATGTAGATGGGCCGGAAACAATACTTGAACTGGATCTTTCCGGTCCCGGCGCGAATGCTAGCCTTGGTGCGCGGTCTGTGGACCACCCCATCCTGCTCGTCTGTTCTCACGGCAAACGCGATACCTGCTGTGCCCTCAAAGGACGTCCCGTAGCAGCCGCCCTGCAGACCTGTTTTTACGGTGATGAAATATGGGAGTCCTCCCACACCAAGGGGCATCGCTTTGCGGCATCCATGCTGCTCATGCCCTGGGGATACTCCTATGGCAGGCTCAACTCTGCCGCTGCCATCGATATGCTGAAGCACGCGACCCGTGGTGAGATGTTCCTCCCTGGTAATCGCGGACGGGGCTGTTTTGATGCGCCTGGGCAGGTTGCAGAGCTTATGGTTGCCGACAGGGTGATCAGCGCTGAAGGCCTCGTTGGACGTGGGGACTCTGCGAGTGGACGCGGAACTCAACGAGCCTGGGGACGTTGACGGAATGGCGGCTGATGAAATGGTGGTGCGCCGCGTGGCCCATTCGGACGGGAGGGTGTGGCGGGTACAACTGAAACAACGCCCTGTGGAGGGCGTTGTGGCGTCATGCGGGGATGCTCCCAAACAGGGCAGCACGTGGGTGGTTGTGGACGTACAGCCGATGGAGGGACATCGAGTAGTTTAGCGGCGCATGATTTTTTTGGACAGGGAAATTGCCCAGAGCTGCGCCACCTGAACAATGAGGATGATCACGATGGTGCCGGCAAGCGTAATTGTCGGATTGAATGCGTTGTAGCCGTAGGTAATGGCAAAGTCGCCAAGCCCGCCGCCGCCGATGTAGCCCGCCATGGCGGACATATCAACCACAGCAATGAAGATGAACGTGAAGCCCAAAATCAGGGGACCGAGCGCTTCACGAATGATCACTGAGACAATGATCTGCAAGGGGGAGGCGCCCATGGCACGAGCCGCTTCAATGACCCCAGGGTCAATAGACACAAGGTTTTGTTCCACGATGCGGGCGACACCAAATGTGGCCGCGATGGACATGACGAAAATGGCGGCTTCAGTACCGATCGTGGTACCAATGACGCTGCGGGTCAGGGGGCCGATGGCAGCAATCAGAATGATGAACGGAATGGGACGAACAAAGTTCACCAGAATGTTGAGGATTGTGTAGACGAACTTGTTGCTCAGTACGCCGTTTTCACGCGTGGTGTAGAGCAGTGTTCCCAGTGCTAAGCCAGCTATGCCGCCAATGAGGATGGTGAGGCTCACCATCACTAGTGTTTCCCCGAATGCTGTGCTGAAGTCTTCGCCGGAAAAAACCTCCAGAATGTCGTTGATCATCGTACGATCTCCTCAATGTCAGTGTTGCGGGAAATGCGCTCGTAGAACTCGTTGATAACATCGTCCGGTCCGGTCAGGCGGACCGTGACTTTGCCAAAAGAATGCCCTTGAAGGGTGGTGATACCGCCGTGGACAATACTGATGCCTACCCCCTTTTCACGGGCCGCAGCCGAGGAAGCGAAAAAACCAGAATTTTCACTGAGGTCGATGGTGAATAACCGTCCCTCATGGATGAGAAGATCGTCCGCCTCTACCAGATCCGGGGTGTTGCGGAGGCTGGTGGCAACAAACTTCTTGGCTACATCGGTGCGTGGGTTGGAGAAAACCTCGTACACGCTGCCGTATTCGACGATACGGCCGCTTTCCATCACGGCAACACGATCAGCAATGGAGCGCACGACGTCCATTTCGTGAGTAATCACCACGATGGTGATGCCGAACTCTTTGTTTACCCGTCGCAGCAATTCCAACACGTCGTGCGTGGTTTCAGGATCAAGGGCCGAGGTGGATTCGTCTGCAAGGAGGAGACGGGGGTTTGTGGCTAGAGCTCGGGCGATACCAACGCGCTGTTTCTGACCACCAGACAATTCCTCTGGGTAGCTTGTTCCCTTGTCTGCCAGGCCCACGAATTCAAGCAGTTCCTGCACGCGTTGCTCACGCTTGTCCTTATCGACGCCCGCCAGCTTCAGCGGATACGCAATGTTTCCAGCTGCGGTACGTGAGGAAAATAGGTTGAACTGCTGGAAGATCATTCCAATCTTGCGCCGCAAGCCACGGAGTTCACGCTCGGGCATGTTCACGATATTGACGCCGTCCAGCAGTACATCGCCTGAGGTGGGTGTGTCTAGGCCGTTGATCATGCGCACGAGGGTAGATTTACCTGCGCCAGAGTAGCCAATGATGCCAATAATCTCACCCGGTTCAATGGTGAGGTTTACATCGGACAGTGCGGTGGTGGTGCGGTTGAACACCTTGGATAGGTTGCGGAACTCGACTCGGGTTCCTTGGGGAGTATCTGGAGACGTCACGGGATTCTTTCCTGTAGGGGGAGAGGCTGGCTGTCTATCGGGGCGTCGATAAGCAGCCATGAGGCGTGAGTGAAATGCGGAAACCCCGCGGCGGGCGCGGGGGAGAGCTGCGGGGTTTAAGCAGCCTTATTTCTTTTCCGCTTCTTCGAGACGCTTCAAAATGTCCTTCAGCTCTGCTTTGGGGCGGTTGACCTCAATGGCAGTGCCTTTGGAATCTTCGTTGTTGGCGGCAATGACTTCGGGATCATGCCACAGTTCCACAAGCTTGGCTATTTTCTCATCATCTTGCTTATCGGCCTTGGTGACAAACACATTGATGTAGGGCTCGGCCTCGGGGAATCAGGGTTGTCCTGAACACTGCTGTTGTGGGATCAATTCCAGCACGCTCAAGGAAGGAGTTATTGATGATCGCGGGGCGGCCCTCGCCATATGCCGATGTGGTTTGGGCGGCGTTAACTGGAGTGACCTTGACTTTAGAGGCGCCTTCATCGATATCGCTCGGGGTGGGAGTGACGATATTTTCGGACTTCAGTTTCACAAGTTCCGCCTGTGCAAGAACGTTAATGGCGCGTCCCTGGTTAGAAGGGTCGTTGGGAATGACGATATCTTGACCGTCAATTCCATCGAGCGATGAGTGGTCTTTCCAATAGATGGCCAGCGGCACGATCTGCGTGGAGCCGACGGGTGTGAGATCGTCTTCGGCACCTGTGTTGTATTCGGCGAGGAATTTCAGGTGCTGGAACAGGTTAGCGTCCAATTGTCCCTCGGACAGGGCGCGGTTGGGGGCGTTGTAATCGCTAAATGCCTGGAGTTTGATGTTGATGTCGTTGTCTTTGGCTTTTTTCTCCAGCACTTTCCAGGACTTTAATTGTGGTTCCGTGGTGCCGATGCGGATGGTGGAACTGTCGGTGGATCCGCCTGAGCATGCCACCAAAGTAGCAGCAGCAAAGGCGCTAGCAATGGTGATGGCGGCGGCGCGGCGAAGGAAACGACGTGCAGACATGATTGATTCCTTAAGGTTTGTTTTTTGGGGTGTATCGTACGCGGTTATCGATATAGACAGAGCTTTCTAGTTGGTTGTCTACCGTAGCATTGTGGTGGTTATATGTACAGCTCGGTCTATATTATATTGGCCTCATTGTGGGGTAAATCACTATAGTGGACTTACTTGGGAAGGGGTGTCCATGTTTTCGATTATGTATGTTATCCGTTGGCTGATGGCTGGGGACGAGGGGGATTATTTCTCGTGTTTGTAGCGGTGATGAATGCTATTACGGGGGTATTTGTTGGATCGTTATACGCTGATATGTTCGAGTAAAGTGTAGATGTGATCGTTACTGTGGGAGGTAGGCATGGAGTGGGATAGTGCCGGGCGCGGCTTCAATGGTACAAAGCTACGGTGGTCGCAACTGGAGCAGATTCTGTCAGGATCCGCACCATCAGCTGACGATGCTGCATCTGTACATTCACCTGCACGTGAAGCGCCAGAGATGGATACAGACCCGCAGCCTAGGCCGCACCTGAGCCTTGTCCGCGACACGGACATGCCAGCAGCGCCTCCAGAAACAACCAACATCCCCTTCGCGGAACTCCATGCCTACAGCAACTACCACTTCCTCAATGGGGCATCAGAGGCAGAGGACATGGTGCGTCAGGCACAACGCCTCGGGTTGAGCGGACTGGCCTTGATAGAGCGTGATGGATTCTATGGTGCCATGCGTTTTGCTGAAGCGGCCGCCGAAGAAAAATTAAGCACCATTTTCGGTGCGGAACTCAGCACAGACAATGGTGTTCTGACCGTGCTGTGCCGTGGCCCTGAAGGCTACCGCAGGCTCAGCCGCGTCATCACGGCGGCGCACATGCAGCAAGGAAACCACAACAGGCAACCTCGTTATCCGGATTTCACAGAGTTAGCGCGAGCCGCCGATAACCACTGGTACGTGCTGCTCAATGCAGCACTTGCCAACAATGCCGAAGATATCGTCACTGCGTTTGGTGCCAACAACGTCATTGCAGAATGCCACGTGGGATTCATTCCAGAAGACGCTGATAATGTTCGCATTGTCACAGACATGGCCGCTACCTGGGGACTGACCACCATTGTTAGCTGCACCCCTAACGCTGCAACCCGTGCGGATGCGCACCTCGCGGCGGCAAAACATGCACTCAGTGACCGCCGTGACCTGAACAATGCGGAGGCGGACTGCCCGCCCCTCGGGGGCACATGGCTCCGCAACGGGGCACACATCCGCGCGGCCCTCCCGCCCCTTCCGCACAGTGATGACATGATTGCGAATACAGTGCACATCGCCAGTGAATGCGCCTTCACCCTCAACCTCATTGCCCCCGAGCTTCCCACAACTGATGTACCCGCTGGACACAATGAAATGTCCTGGTTGGAGCACACAGTATGGGAGCGCGCAGAGGCGCGGTACGCCACACGCACACCCGAACTCTGGGAACGAGCCCACGCACAAATCACCTACGAACTAGACGTGATTAAGCAGCTCAATTTCCCCGGATACTTCCTCATCGTGTGCGGCATTGTTGATTTCTGCAAAGGCAACAACATCCTGTGCCAAGGACGCGGATCCGCCGCGAACTCCGCAGTGTGCTTTGCCCTGGGGATCACCAACGTGGAACCCATATCCGCTGGCCTGCTGTTTGAACGATTTCTCTCCCCAGAACGTGACGGCCCGCCCGATATTGATATTGACATTGAATCCGGGCGCAGGGAAGAAGCCATACAGTACGTATACAACCGGTACGGTCGGGACTACGCCGCTCAGGTGGCCAACGTCAATACGTATCGACGCCGCGGTGCCATCCGCGATGCTGCCCGCGCGTTAGGCTATCCACAAGGAAGCATTGATGCCTGGGCGCGCCGGGCTGCGGATCCGCCTGAGCAGGTTATTCGCTTGGCGGAGCAGTTTCGGGGACACCCCAGGCACCTCAGCATTCATTCAGGTGGCATGGTGATATGCGACCGGCCCATTGCCGATGTTGTGCCCGTGCAATGGTCCGCTATGGAAAACCGTAGTGTGGTGCAGTGGGATAAAGACGATTGCGCCTCCGCTGGGTTAGTAAAATTTGACCTGCTGGGATTGGGAATGCTGGAGGCGCTGCACCACATGGTTGACCTGGTGCAAGAGCATCATGGAAAAACCATTAACTTGTGGGAATTGGATCTCACTGACAGCAATATTTACGCCATGTTGTCCCGCGCTGATGCGGTGGGGGTATTCCAGGTGGAGTCGAGGGCGCAGTTGGCAACGTTGCCGCGGCTCAAAACCACGGACTTTCTTTGATCTGGTGGTGGAGGTTGCGTTGATCCGTCCAGGCCCCATCCAGGGTGGAAGTGTGCATCCGTATATTAAGCGCCGCAATGGTGTTGATCCCGTGACGTTTGACCATCCATGCCTTAAACCTGCGTTGGAAAAAACACTGGGTATCCCGCTTTTTCAGGAACAGCTCATGCAGATTGCCAAAGATGCTGCTGGGTTTAGTGCGGCGGAGGCAGATAATTTGCGGCGGGCCATGGGGTCGAAACGTTCCCCGGCGCGTATGGCGGCGTTGAAGAAAAGGTTCTATGACGGTTTGTTCCAGACCAATGGCATCGAAGGCCAGGTGGCGGATGTGTTGTGGAACAAGATGACGGCGTTTGCGGCGTATGGCTTTCCAGAGTCGCATTCACAGTCGTTTGCGGCGCTGGTGTTTTTCTCTGCGTGGTTTAAGTTCTATTATCCGGCGGAGTTTTGCGTGGGGTTGCTGCGGGCACAGCCCATGGGGTTCTACTCTCCGCAGTCGCTTATTTCTGATGCCCGCCGCCATGGGGTGACGATCCTGCCGGTGTGCGTGAACCAGTCGAAGAAGGAGTCGGATTGTCCCAGCGGACAGATCCGATTGGGATTAAACCTGGTTAAAGGCGTTGGCGATGCGGCTGCCGAGCGGATTGAAGCGGAAGCTCCGTTTAGCGGGATTGCGGACCTGGCGAGAAGGGCGTCGTTAAGCGTCCGCCAGGTTGAGGCATTGGCGAGGCTGGGGCACTGGAGTGTTTCGGGGTGGATCGTCGGCAGGCGCAGTGGGCGGCGGGGATTGCGGCGACGGAGAGTGCGGACATGCTTCCGGGGTTGAGCTCTGTGGATGTGCCATCCTTACCGGGAATGTCGGCGTTTGAGCTGTTGGCCGCCGATGTGGCACACACAGGGGTAACGTCCACGCAGCAACCGATGGCGTTGCTGCGTTCGCTTTCGACGCCCGCGGCATCACCCCCGCTGCGCGCTTTGCTTGAGGGTTGCCGACGGGACCCGAATCGTTGTGGCGGGAGTGGTGACCCACCGACAGCGGCCGCAGACCGCCAGTGACGTGACCTTCATGGGGTTGGAAGATGAGACGGGTTTGATGAATGTGCTGGTGTCTCCTGGTTTGTGGGCGAGGTATCAGCGTGTGGCTGGAACGGCAAAGGCACTGGTTATTCGCGGAATAATTCGGAATTCAACGGGGGCTCCAACGCTCATTGCCGATAAATTGGAGCCGCTTGCTGTTGCTGAGGCACTTGCTGGTGGGTCGCGTGATTTTCGGTAGCTAGGTTGTGTGCGACGCTGCCCAGTCCATAAGTTGTGTGATTTCTTGTTTGGCTAGTGGGGTGAGTGCTTTGTTGTCGTTGAGCATTTGCTCACCACGGAGGCGGATAAACTCCAGGTATTCCGCGTTTTCTGTGGCGGTGTAGCCTTCTTTGGCTGTTCGCATGTCGGCGAAATCCTGAGTGACTTGCCGCAGGATGATCCATCGGCCCCACATCACAATGATGGCGCACACCAACGCCACAATGGAGGCGATGGGGGTGAGAAAATACAGTAGGCCCGCCAGCACCATCAGGCCGGTGACAAGGACACCCACGGAGTACACATAGTCAGTACGCCGCTTGGACAGGGTTTGTTGGCCAACAGCGATGAAGGTGTCTTTGAAACCTGGTCGGTCATTTTCTGGGGTGTTATTCATGGGCAAGAACGCTCTGGATGTAGTCGGCGGCGGTGGGGGCAACGGTTTCGGTGAGTTCCTGGATTTCTGCGGGGGAGTGTGGGAATGAGACGGAGTGGTCGGCCCAGTGGTGCATGTCAATGTCGTTCCAGGAATCACCGAGGGAATAGGTTTCGTATGTGGCACTGGTGGTGCTTCGCAGGTGCTTCATTAGCCATGCAAGCCCAGTTGCTTTTGTGCAGTTCGGTGGCACAATGTCCAGGAAATCCTGGTTTCGGTGGCAGTCGAGAACATCGCCGTAAGTGTCCAGAATCCAGGTATGCAGGCGTTGGATGGTCTCTTCTGTCTCGTCGCCGGCACTGACCCAGATGGGAATGCCCACGAAGGTGTGGTGGGGAATGTCCTCGTACTTGAGGGGATCGAAATACTGCAGAATATCAGTGCTGAGTTCGGGTGGGATGCTGCTGTAGAGCCGTACATCGTTGGTGTCCAGGGTGGTGGCGAAGACGCTGATGCCTTGTTCCTCTGATAGTTTTTGCACAAGCTCAGAGACCAGTGCGCTGGGCAGGGTGTGGCTCATCAGCACGTTGTAGTGCTTGTCGGTAACAACGGCCCCGGTGTAGAGCACGTTGTAGTCGAATTCGAGGCCACTATCGCGGAGTGCAAAGCGGGTGGCTTCAATAGACTTTCCCAGTGGAGCACACCGCGATGTTGCCGGCTTGTTGCCATTGGTGAATTGCCTGAATGCTGTCGGGGCCGATGGCCCGGTCGAAGATGATGGTGCCGTCAAGGTCACTGCTGAGGAGCTTGATAGGTGCCATGATTCCAGTATTCCTAAGATTATGTGCTGTGGTTGTGAAGGCTTATGCCCTGGGAAAGTCGTGGAAAACTAGTGCAAGAAACTAGTACAGGGAGCTGGTGCATATGGCGACAGCTATGACGGCTGGTACCAGTGACGCATCAACTCCCTTTTTCTTCCTTTCCCCGTTAGTGCAGGAGAAGCGCAGGGCTGCAGGCGATCAGTGTGTGGTCAGGATCCGGGAGCAAGGATTCCGCCCCAGTATCCAAAGATGCCGATTGCGAACATGCCGAAGATGATCCAGATGGCGTTGCCGTAGGCTTCCAGGAGGTCGTCGGGGCCTTGGCCTGGGACGAAGGTCACGGCGTGGACGTTGTCGACATCGCCGACGATCATGGTGGTGGAGCCGAGTAGTGCGGGGGCTGATTCCCCGTGAGCCGCGATGATAATCGCAACCATATGGTCCTCCAAATTCCGAATATGGGATCTTTAATAACACCTAAATTGCGCTTCATGGTATTCCCGGAATGTTAGGTACACAACGCTTCACCTTCAATTGTGACCTTGGCCATAAAACTTTAGTTCTCGCTTGTATGGGGGTTTGCAGGGGTGCTTCGTGGAGGAATTACGCCATTTCCATTGTTCAACCACATGAACTCTGTATATGGTGCTAATGAAGACTGAATATCAAGAGCGTTTTCTGACGTGGAGGAACTCATGAAATCTAGACAACCGTGGGCTGTGATCTTGGGGGCTGTAGCAGCATCGTCGTTGCTGTTAGCAGGTTGTTCGTCGAGTACTGGTGAAAAGTCAGATGGCCTCAACGTTGTGGCCACAACGACTCAACTCTGTGACTATGTCACCCAGATCGGTCGGGCGGCTGCCGAGAAAGAAGATTCACTGTCCTTCACCAAAGTGGATGCTGCGGGAACGTCTACAACCGTCGGTGGGGATAGTGGCACACGTGCAAGCACGTTGAATTTAACGTGTCTTCTTGCCCCTAACGCCTCCGCGCATAGTCATGAGATGACTGTGAATCAGATGAAGGCACTGAGCAGCGCCGACCTGTTCCTGGTGAATGGCGTGGACCTAGAGCACTTCCTTGATGACGCCGTGTCGTCCTCGGGTTTCCACGGAACCATGGTGGTTTCTTCCGGCGTTGCCAGTGCCAACAACGCCAAGGCAAAGGACGCTGCGTACACCCTTGATGAAGGGGACGAAAAAGTGCAGGTCGCCCCATGGCCTTTCCCGCCGGAACACGGCGACACCCCCGAGTTCCAGTACGACCCTCACGTGTGGACGAGTCCCGCCAATGCCGCGATACAAGTGCACAACATTGGTGCGGCATTGACCGATAAGCAGCCGGTTCTCAAGCCCTATGTCACTGAGTATGAGAATCGTCTCACTAAGCTGGACGATTGGGCTCGGCAGTCGCTGGAGTCTGTTCCGAAGGACAGCCGGGTGCTGTTTACCTCGCATGATGCTTTTGGGTATTTTTCCCACAATTACGATGTCACGTTCATCGGCGCGGCCTTGTCTGACTTCAACGAGCAGCAAGATGCCACGGCTGAGCATATCCGTGCTGCCGCTGATGAGGTGAAAAAGTCGGGCGCGAAAGCGCTTTTTGCGGAGAACTCCAACAACTCGAAATCAATTGAGGCGATTGCGCAGGCTGCCGGTGTGAAGGCAATCGTGGGGGATGATGCCCTCTACGGAGATTCTCTCGGCCCGCAGGGAAGTCCTGGGGAGACGTACGTAGGCTCCATTGTGCACAATGTGTCCACCTTGGTTGATGCCTGGGGTGGTACGCCTGCCGAGTTGCCCGCTGACCTGCATTAACCCCACCACACAACAGGAAGAAGCCCTATGTCTGCTGCACTTGCTTTTGATAACGCTGCGTTCAGTTACGGCGGCCCGCCGTCACTTACTGGTGTGACGGGAGAAGTGGAACCGGGTGAAGCGCTCGCGCTTATCGGTCCTAATGGTGCTGGTAAAACCACATTGCTGAAAGGCATCGTGGGATCCACCGTGCTTGCGGATGGGACGATGAGCATTGATCGTCGCGGCGCCTTGGGCTATGTGCCGCAGGTGGCTGATCTTGACCCAACTTTTCCTGTTACGGTCGCTCAGGTTGTGGGTATGGGGTTGTATGGCGAGCTGGGGTGGTTTCAGCGTCTGAGTCGGCGGCATAAGGAGCGCATCGCTCAAGCTCTGGATCGCGTGGGTTTTGCTGATAGGGGGGACGTTCATTTTGGGACGCTGTCGGGTGGTCAGCGTCAACGCGTGTTGCTTGCTCGGGCGATTGTTGCGGATCCAACGATCATCCTGCTTGACGAACCCTTTAACGGCCTCGACCAGCCCAACCGTGCCGCCTTGATGGAAATTATCCAGTGGGTAAAAGGCCGTGGTGTCGCGCTCGTTATATCCACCCACGATTTTGATTTGGCTGAGCAGACTTGCGACAAGGTGGCGTTGCTTGCTGGGCATCAAGTGGCGTTTGGTCCGCTGCAGGAGGTCTTCACGCCCGAGTTGTTGGACCGCGCGTTTGGGCGGGTGCCTCATGTGGGTTGAGCAGATCCGGTTATTGCTTCTCGACGCCCCGTTCATCGGCGATTTCACCCAGGCACCGTTTCTATTTCGCCCGTTCCTTATGCTTGTTACCTTGGGCGTGGTGTCTGGGGTGGTGGGCGTCGTGGTGAATCTGCGTCGTTTGGAGTTTAATGCTGAGGCCATGGTGCATTCGGTGTTTCCGGGCGTGGTTGCGGGGGCTGTGTTTGGTGGGCTGGACATGATCATCCCTGGTGCTGGACTAGTGGGGATCGTCGTGGCGGTGGTGCTCACGGTCGTCGGAAAGCGTGGGGTACATACCTCTGAGGCTGGCACTGCGGTGGTGCTGACCTCGTTTTTTTCGCTGGGTATTGTGTTGTCCCTACGGTTGGGTGACAAGTCTGGGCAGTTGGAGGCGTTGATGTTCGGTCGGCTGCTGGAGGTGACCAATCAACGTCTTGAGCAGTCGCTGATCGTGTGCGCGGTCGCGTTGCTGATGGTGGCAGTGACGTGGAAGAGGCAGATTTTTGTTGCTTTTGATCGTGCTCAAGCGCAGGCACAGGGCGTCAATGTGCTTGTCATCGACCTTATTATCAATGTTGCTATTGCTGCCGTGGTGATTGCGGCGGCATCAGCGGTGGGGGTGCTGCTGGTGGTGGGATACCTGGTGGTTCCCGGAGCAACAGCGCGGTTGCTGGCGCGCACGGTCCGCACCATGGTGATTATCGCGATCGTCGTGGGGGTGGCGGGTGGTCTGATCGGTATGAAGATCATGCTCGCGGACACTCCGCACCCCGTATCGCCGCAGGCGGCCGTGGCATTGTCGGTGATAGGGGCATATTTTGCCGCGCTTCCAGTCGCTTATGTGCGCAGCAGGATCGGGGCACGCTAATGGACACATCGCTGGTACACACGTCACTGTGGGAGATAGTCAGACTTCCCCTTGTGGAAATATGCATCGTGGGCGCGTTGGCGGGTCTTGTTGGCGTATTCGCGGTGCTGAAACGCCGCGTGTTTTTTGCCGAATCGGTCACACATGGCACGTTCCCCGGCGCGGTCCTCGGTGTCGTCGTGGGCAGTTCCTTGTCTCAGGGGGATCATCATGTGTTGTCGCTGTGGCTGTTCGCCGGGGCATTCGCACTATGTGTTCCCCTCGCTGGTGTGATGTACGCGCTGGCGCGCATCCCAGGACAATCATCCCAGGCAGCGGCGGGGGTTGTGCTGACGGTGGGGTTTGCGCTCGGTTACTTCTTAAACACCTGGTTTGCCCCGCTGCCACTGAAAATTGAGGGATTTCTGGCTGGATCAGTGCTAAATGTCAACGTGCTGGATGTGAGCGTCGCGTTTGCAGTGCTGGCCGTGGTGATGGTGATCGTTGTGGGCTACGGTAAGCAACTCGTGTTCTATGCCTTTGATGAGCAGGGCTTTCGGGCAGCCGGGTTCAGTGCGTCCCGCGCGGAACTGCTCATCCTCGGCATGGTGGTGGTCACGGTGGTTGCTGTCATTCCGGCCATTGGCACGGTGCTGTCCATCGCTCTGATCGCGGCACCCGCAGCGGGGCTGATACCACTGATGAAGAACTCCACAGCGCTGATTGTCGCGGCTCCGCTAGCAGGAGCACTCATCGGCGTCGTCGGTTTAGGGTGTGCGCTGTTGTGGCATCTTTCCGTTGGCGGTTGCATCGCGGTCCTGACGGGAGTGTTCTACGCCGGATGCTGGTGCCTGCGAAGGGTGCTTTTTACGTCATGACCGCACACGTTATACACGTGTCTAGCGGCGGGAAAAGCGCCACTTGGATAGACTGATTTCTATGCATGTAACCCATTTGCCTGAAAAAACTCAGGATTATTTGAAAACGGTGTGGGATATTTGCGAACGCACCGGTGCCCCAGCCGCGCTGGGTAAAATTGCAGAGCAAATGGGCCAGAAAACCTCCACCACATCCGAGGCCATTAAACGCCTCACCGAACGTGGGTTACTTGTGCATCCAAAATATGGGGGCATTTCCCTCACCCCAGAAGGCAACGCATTCGCCATGGCCATGGTGCGCCGCCACCGACTTGTGGAAATGTTTCTCTACACCACCCTTGGCTACACCTGGGACGAAGTGCATGACGAAGCTGACCTGCTCGAACACGCGATTTCAGACACCCTGCTTGCGCGTATCGACGCCCACCTGGTCACCCTACCCGCGACCCCCACGGCGACCCCATTCCTGATGTGCACGGCAGCATCGAAACCGTGGCTGAACTTGACTTAAGCCAAATTGAACCTGGGCAGACCGTCACCGTTGACCGCATCCATGACCGCGACCCCGAACTGCTCCGCTACCTCGCGGAACATAACATTGGCCCTGGCGTGCGCATTACTGTGTCTACTGACAATTTTCCGGGAATGCGCGTGGTGCATGTCAACGGTACTGGCGCATCAGTGCCGCTCGCGCATTCCAGCCTGTGGGCGATCAACGTTCATGCTTGAGGCTTGTGGCGGTCGTGCCGGTATCCGCCGCAGCACTAGCGTGATGACGACCAAGATGACGCACCCCACCACCCCCAGTTGGTGAATACACCAACCACATTGTTGGGGAGGAGTCCATGAGCAAAACATGTACTCCAGCAAGCCCGTTGATCGTGCCGTGCGCAACGGCAGCGGGATAAATCGAATGGCTACGATTCCGCAGTTCCAGCAGTAGCGCCCCTGCGCATATGCAATACACCACAAACATGCTGCATGCGGCCATGCGATTGACTCCAGGGTAGTTGTAGCCAACCATATTGATCGGTAGGTGCCACAACCCCCATATCGTCCCAATGACAATAGTATTTACCCAAAAATTCTGGCCTTGACGCTGAGTTGCCCACCAGCCGCGCCAGCCGACTTCTTCACCCAACCCTGCTACTGCGTTTAACGAAAAATCCTCCGACAATACCGCTGACCAGTGCGATGACGAGCAACACCCAGGCGGGTGGCAATGTCGAAGGATCCAACTCTGAAGAGATACCTGGAGCATCAAGCACCCGAGCGTGGACCGCTGCGTCAGAAAAGCTAAAGTTACCAGCACCGGATAATGCCCCCACCATAATCGTTGCTATCAATTGAATAACAAGAGAAAACGACGCCACGCAACACCACCACAACACTGTCAATGGCTTTCCACCCCGCAACGCTGCGACGTCGATAAACGGTTTACCAGAGCGATATATGCGGTGCGCTATTATCGCCGCCAATGTTGGCATTAACATCATCCCAAGCGCGGTTACCTGCAACAACCAAGTGGGTCGCGATTGCGACAGCCATAAAAGGCAGCGCCACCAACCACGCCAATACGAGACTTAAAACGACAAAAACAATCTCCTTGCGTGTCATGAACTCATCGTAATAAGCAACACGCTATAAAGCACCAGGAAAACCCAATTGCCGCCACGCCTCATAAGCTGCCACTGCAGCGGCATTAGACAAATTCATGGACCGCCGACCCGGCAACATGGGAATGCGTACATGCTTTGTCATGCGCGGATGTGCCAACGCAGTCTCCGATAATCCTGTGGGTTCCGTGCCAAACAACAACATCATCCCTCCACATATGCGATGTCGGTGTGACGAACCATACCCCCAGTTGTGAATGCGAAGACCCGCGCGCCGGGAAGCGCATCCAGGGCGGCGTCGAGATCCGCATGCACCGTCACATCCGCAAGATCGTGGTAGTCCAAGCCTGCGCGACGCAGGTTCTTTTCCTCCAGGTTGAACCCCAGTGGCCCGGCCAAGTGCAGGTGAGCCCCTGTTCCTGCGCACATGCGGATGGCGTTACCAGTGTTGGGCGGGATGCAGGGCTGGTCGAAGATAATGTGCGCAAATGGCATGTTCAGGATGTTACAGGCATGGGTATGCGTGCAATAATGGGCGCGTGACTGCGATCAAATTGGATGGAAATCTTTACCGCGACGAAATTTTTGCCGACCTCTCCACGCGGGTTGCAGCGTTGAAGGCACAGGGAATAACCCCTGGTTTGGCCACAGTTCTGGTGGGGGATGATCCGGCAAGCCACGCGTATGTGAAGATGAAGCATCGTGACTGTGAACAGATTGGCGTTCGGTCCATTCGTAGAGATCTTCCCGCAGACATCAGTCAAGAAGACCTGCTTCGGGTACTCGACGAACTGAATACGGACCCAGACTGCACCGGCTACATCGTGCAGCTACCACTGCCGAAACACCTGGATGAAAATGCGGTGCTGGAGCACATCGATCCGAGTAAAGATGCCGACGGCCTCCACCCGGTGAACCTTGGAAAGCTGGTGCTGAACGAACCTGCCCCCTTGCCCTGTACCCCCCACGGCGCGATTGCTTTGTTACGGCGCTTCGACGTTGAGCTGAACGGCGCGAAAGTGGTGGTGATCGGCCGCGGTGTGACCGTGGGTCGCCCCATCGGACTCATGCTGACGCGGCGCAGTGAAAACTCCACTGTCACGCTGTGCCACACAGGTACCAAGGACTTAGCAGCGGAAACCCAGACCGCCGACGTGGTTATCGCCGCAGCGGGACAGCCGCACATGCTGACTGCCGACATGATCAAACCTGGTGCCGCTGTTCTTGACGTGGGAGTGTCGCGCCGGGATGGGGAAGCTGCTTGGCGACGTTCACCCTGATGTGTGGGATGTTGCTGGTTATGTCTCGCCCAACCCCGGTGGTGTAGGGCCCCTGACCCGCGCGTTTTTGGTGCGCAATGTCGTGGAACGAGCGGAACAGCGTGCTGCAGGGAATTAGGGGAATTAAGCATCCGGCTAAGGACCCACAGCTGGAGCGGGCGCTAGCCAACCCGCACGATGCCGGTGCACCCCCGTCATTACTGCCCCCAGTTTTGCAGTACTGTGGCCTGGGCATCTTTGGGGCGCTGCTGGTATTTGCGCTGGTATGCGGGGTGACGGATCACTGGCGGCGCGCCACGTTCGCCCTTGGTGTTGCGTTGACGTGGCTTGCGGGGTTGCGACTGGTGTGTGACAGCCGTGTCATGGGTGTTTTGGGCGTGAGGTCACGGCGTTTCGACGCCGCCTTTACCACCACGCTGGGGGTCAGCATGATGTTTGTGGCGGGTACCGTCGATTCCTTGGGGAGCTAGTTAAATACCGGCAAGCACGCGGAACCTGCGGATGATGCGGTCCACTTGGCGTATTTCAGCGAGAAAGGCGTCGTGTCCGACGGGGAGATGATTTTGGCTACTCCCAGGAGGTTTCCCAGGTTCCGCGACAGGTGTTCTTGCTGGTGGTACGGGTACAGAATGTCGGTGTCCACGCCTACCACCATTGTGGGCACCGTGGAGGATGCCAGCGCTTTGTTCAAGCCACCGCGCCCCAGTCCAATATCGTGCCGGTTGAGGGAGTCGGTGAGCGTCACGTAGGAACCTGCGCAGAAGCGTTCCACTAGTTTCTTAGCTTGATGGTCTAGGTAGCTGTCCACCGCGAAGCGCTGTGTGGAACTGCGGAACTGACCTCGGGGATTTTCGCCGGGTTGGGCGTCCGCACCGAACCGTTCATCAACCTCTTGCTCGCCGCGATAGGTCAGGTGCGCGATGCGACGCGCGGTGGCCAGCCCCTGATCTGGGGTGCGACCGGTGTTGTGGAAATCTCCGCCTTGCCAGTTGGGATCATGCTCAATGGCGGCGATCTGCGAGGACTGAATGCCGATCTGCCATGCACTCGCCCTAGCGGATACGGCCATCACCAGGGCGGATCGTACAACGGAGGGATAGAGGAGCGACCATTCGAGGCACCGCGCCCCGCCCATGGATCCACCCACGACGGCGGTGATGGAATCAATGCCGAGTGAGTCAAGAAATTGTTTTTCAGTAGATACCTGGTCGCGGATGGATATTCCCGGGAATCGCGAACCCCACGCCGCACCGTCGGGATGAATCGAGCTGGGCGCCTGTGCTGCCGCTGCAACCGCCAATGACATTGGTGCACATCACGCAGTAGATGTCGGTGTCTAGCGCTTTGCCGGGGCCGATGATGCCCGGCCACCACGCAACTGCGTTGGAATCACCGGTGAGGGCATGTTCGACGAGGATGATGTTGCTGGTTCCCGAGGCGTCGATACGCAGTTCCCCCCACCGTTGGTAAGCAATGACAACGTCGGCGATCTCTGCCCCCGCTTCGGTGCGTACTGTGCCAATGCGCTGGTGGCCGAGAGTGTTCTCCTCAACGAGTGGTTGCATGCATCCACCTCAGATCGTAGGGGGCGTGGTTTTTTCGAAATTGTAGACGTACAGCTCTGTCTAGTCTAGTTGCTGTGGTTATAGGTCCCCGTGATGCCATACTCGGCGGTATCCGCAACGTTGAGGTGAGGGGGTGCAGATGTAGTTTCCTCAGAAAAAGCTGAATTAACCTCATAAAAAGCTGTGTCATCTGATGTGTTGGTTGGTTCACCCCATAGAGGGGAGAGGCCGGGCAAAAACAACATAATCACACATGCGACTATGGCTGCCACCCCGGCTCCCCAGTAGGTGTATTGTGCGGGGACATACCAGAGGCATGCGCCAGTGATCACACTGATAATAAGCCACCCAACAGGAACGATGATATCGGTACGTAAACGACGGGCGGTTCGGTACTCAATCCAGTCTTCACTGGGGAAGCGTGATCGTGCTTCGTGTCGGATTCTGCGGCTCGTTTTGGAGGCTGTAATGATGATGCTGACCAGGAATAATGCAAAACCTGCTCCTGTGACTCGGAGGTCTCCGGCGGCTGCGCCAAACACAAGAATGCCGGTTGAGGCTACGATGGCTAAGTGCTCTCCCCGGCCGAGTCGGATGGGCGTGGTGGGGTCAATCTCTGGGTAGAGGTTGCGGAAGTTTTGCGAGGGGGTTTCTGCCGTAGTCATGGCGCTAAAATCCAGTCCTTTGCTGTCGTGGATAGGGGGTACGGGCGGGGTTAGACAAATGGTCTCTTATGAATCTTCTCTAGGTTAGGTTAGTCTAACCTTGAGCTAAGTAAAAGGATACATGGACTGATCTCTGAGAATGAGATTAGAGAAGCTGAGTATCTTGATTTAAGGAGACTGCCCGAATGTTGTCTGCGAGTCGCACGGCACACGCTTTCCGACGCCCCCTCGCGGCCGCTGCCATCGCGGCTGCGGCGTGTCTAACTGTCACTCCTATCGTGTCGCCCCACAACGTGCTGGTGGGGTCGGCGGGTGCCCAAGCAGGCGAGAAGTGTGCGGTCTCGCAGGTGAGCTGGGGCGTGCGTCCAGTCCTTCCGCAACTACATTGAAGGCAGGATTGCCAAAGGCGGTTGGGAAACGGAAGGGACCGTCAGTTACAACGGTGATGAGTTCGTGTTCAACGAGCCGTTCCCGCCGATTGAAACTACCAATGATGGCACTACGATCGTGCCCCTTGGGGAGGACAACGGCATCCGCTTTTATGGGCACAGTTATAACGACAAGCCCAAACTCGACATGACGCTCAAAGACTTCAGGATTGCGGTCAACGGAAGCTCTGCCAAGATTCTGGTGGATTACGACGCCAACCTGCCGGAAGATATGAGTGCAGATGCCCCGGACAACTTTGTGCGAGGTGACGATGTTGCTATCGCCGAGGTTGCCTTGAACGGCACACCTGACTTCACCTCGGGACACCGTTGATTTGAGTGGCGATGTCACCCTCACCGATATTGGCGACAAGCTCTTCTTAGGCAACTATGGCACGGGTGGTGAGATGGATCCGCTGAACGCCAACATCAACCTTTGGCACCGATTGCGCAGCTCGGGTGGTCAGCGTCACCAACGGCAACAGTAGCGGTGGTTCCAAGACGACCTCGACCAAGAAGAACAACGCCCCGGGTCTCGATGCCCTGAAAACAGTCAATGACTACGGCACCGCGGTGAACAACCTCCTGTCAACCACGGATAAGATCATCACCAACATTGATAAGCTGGGCGCCCGTTTCAACCAGAACGGTGCGTCCGCCAATGGCGCTGGCACTAGCGGTGGCACAGTTAACCGCACAAAGCGGTGCGACTGGTGGGGCGTCCGGTGCGGGGTAACGGCGGTGGAGACGCAAGAGGCGGAGGTACCGCTGGGCGAGCCGTTGCTACCGCAGGGACTGCGGGTGGAGGTAACCAAGGTGCTGCGGGAGGCGCGGCGTCGACAAGCGGTGGTGGTGCCGGGTCCGTGTGTACAGCCGAAAGTTCGCTGGGCGTGACCGAAGCTAGCGCGGCCTGGGGTGTCAAGCAGTCCTTCCAGTCCTACATCACTGGTTCCATCGCGAAGGGTCGGGAACTGAGTGGTGTGTCCCACAGCGATGGCGAATTCCACTTCGCTGGCAACTCCGGGGCCGTGGACCCAAAAAGGCGAACACGGGCACCATCCTGTTCCCCGATCCATGCACTTCACAGGGCATAAAGGGGTGCTCCAACTGAACATGTCCAACATGGAAATTCAGTGGAACGGCAACTCAGGTTCTCTGGTGGCTACCGTTTCTCCAACAATATGGAGGGGCCAAAACACGGACTTTGGGCGAGTTACGTTGGCGAATCTTTCCTTCAACCAGTTGAACGTGGGTGACAATGCAGCGTCAGGGTTCGCCACAGCGTCGCTGACTCAAGCTGGTGCCCAGGCGTTTCGCGGACTTTTACCCCGAAGGCACCCAGTTAGACCCGATTAGTTTCACCGCATCTCTTGGTGGTGCAGCAAGCTGCGCTGCGGGACAGGGGTCTGGTGCTTCCGCTGGGGAGTTGCCGGTGCCGGCGGCAATGCTGCGGCTGCCGCTGTAACAAAAGCTGGTGGTTCGGCCGGTGCAAAAGGTGCAAAAAGCGGGAATGCCGTTGGTGGTGCCAACGCCAAGCCGGGATCTGCTGCCGCAGCCAAGCTCGGCGGCAACACCAATGGGACACAAGATTCATCCGAGGGAGCCGGATTTGATAGCAAAGGCTCGTTCAAAATCAAATCCGCAGCGGCGGACGCTGATGGTGCAGGCACCGGCGGTTCGCCTTTTACCACTCCCATCCTGATGATCCTGGGTGCGTTCGTGATTGCCGGAGCCACCCTGTCCCAGTTTGTTTCCCGAAATCCCAACAGCCGTTAACCACCCATGCGTTTCACCATTCACCACACCACTAGGAAAGGTCCGCTCGTGATCTCAGCAGCTACTATGCGTACTACGTTCACAGCCGTGCTCATGTGTGCTGCCTTAGCTTTCACCGGGGCGCTCGCCGGATGCAACACGCCATTGTCCACGAATGCCTCAGGGGGCAACCAGGCAACAACCAGCGATCAGGAACTGCGGGAATCGCTACCCGACCGTGCTTCATTGAAAGACCCACGTACGTTTACCGGAATTTCAACTGTTCCAGACATGGGTGACGTGGTGCCTGTGACCGATAATGCTCAGCCTCAACTCCCTGTTGAACTCACCGATGCTGATGGCTACAACGTCACTGTCAAGGACGCCTCTCGCATTCTCGCGCTCGACTTGTACGGAACCTACACCAAAACCCTCATGGGCCTCGGGCTGCAGAACAACATCGTGGGCCGCACAGTTAGTTCAACCGAACCGACACTGGCTGATCTTCCCGTGGTCACCAGGGTGGGCACAACATCAACGTTGAAGCTGTGCTCCAACTGTCCCCAAGCCTGGTGATTGTTGACCACAGCATTGGCCCCACGCGAGGCTATCGATCAGATCCGTGATGCGGGCGTGACCGTGGTTGTCATGGAGCCGACTCGAAACATCGCATCCATCAGCGATGACATTAAGAACCTTGGTTCGGTGGTCGGTTTGCCTGATGAAGCCGACAAACTGGCAGAGCGCAGCAAAAAAGACCTCGATGCCGACATGGAAGCAGTGAAGAAACTCGCACCAGACCAGCCGCTACGTATGGCGTTCTTGTACGCGCGTGGTAACGGTGGCGTGTTCTTCATCCTGGGCGAAGGCACTGGTGCGCAGGATTTGATTGAGGGCATTGGCGCGGTGGATGTGGCCGCAGAAAACGGTTTGAAAGATGCCGCCCCAGCAAACGCTGAGGCACTGGCCAAACTCAACCCTGACGTGTTCATCATGATGACGGAGGGGCTGAAATCCACCGGCGGCATTGAAGGATTGATGCAGCGACCTGGCGTAGAGCAGACCACGGCTGGGCAGCATCAACGCGTTGTTGCACTCCCGGATGGGCAGTCGCTGGCGTTTGGTCCGCAAACCGGTGAATTATTGCTGCGAACAGCGCAGGCAGTGTATAACCCAGATCAGGCTCAGTAAAAGGCGCTGACAATGACGAACACAAGTACCGTTCAGCGCCCAGAGCACAGTCAGGATGCGACGAAGGCGGGCGGACCTGCTACGAGTGAGGTGTTCCACACCCGGACGCGGCGTCGAGTAGTGTTGTTTGCCACGCTCCTTGTGCTGCTGGTTGGTGTTGTGCTGTTTTCTGTGTCGGTGGGGCAGTACCACATTCCTGTTGGTGACGTACCGCGTATCCTTATCGCAGGTCCAGAGGGTGCTAGCCTTGCCGAATCTGTGGTGTGGAAGATTAGGCTGCCGCGCCTAGTGCTGGGACTGCTGGTGGGAGCCGCGTTGGGCGTCAGTGGTGCGTTGATGCAGGCGGTTTTTGCTAACCCGCTGGCAGAACCGAGTGTCATTGGCGTGACCAGCGGTGCAGGCGTTGGTGCCGCCCTGGTTATTGTTTTCAACATCACGATTTTTGGCACGTCCACTGTTCCTGTTGCGGCGTTTATCACGGCTGTAGTGACCACTGCGGTTGTGTACCAGCTGGCGCGTCACGACGGCCGCGTGCACGTGATCAACCTCATTCTTACAGGCATTGCAATTAACGCGGTGGCAGGTGCGATCATTTCCTTCCTCGTTTACCTTGCTCCCACGACATCGCGTGAGCAGATTATCTTTGGCAAATGGGGTCACTGAAACGGTTCGCAATGGAAGCATAATTGTGGTCGCACCGATCATTATTGCGGTGCGGGCTATTTTCGCTGCGCATTGGTGGGCAGCTTGATGTATTGGCACTGGGTGAAAAAGCTGCGGGGCACATTGGCATCAATGTTTCCAGGCTGCGCATTACCGCCATTGGTGCCTCCACATTGCTCACAGCTGGTGCCGTGGCTTACGCCGGACTTATCGGCTTTGTTGGTCTGATTGTTCCGCATCTGCTCCGTGGAATTACGGGACCTGCGAATAAGGCTCTCATTCCCGCGTCTGCGTTGGCTGGCGCGGTGCTCATTGGGTTATCGGATATTGCTGCGCGCACGCTTATTCCCTTTGCCGATTTGCCCATCGGTATTTTCACTGCCCTGGTGGGTGGGCCAACATTCTTTATCCTGCTTCGCCGGATGTTGATGAAAGGAAGGCATTGATGCCTGCTGAGGCTTTGCTCTCTGCCACTGGTATTACGGTGGTCATGGGGGAGAAAACGCTGCTTAATGACGTCTCGGTGGTTGCTCGCCGCGGTGAAGTGCTGGGCCTCATCGGTCCGAATGGTGCAGGAAAATCCACGCTACTGTCTGTCCTGAGTGGTGATCTCATTCCTTTCTCAGGTTCGGTTTCTATCTGTGGGTATGATCCCGTGCAGGCATCGGCGTTGGAGTTGGCGAAGTCGCGCTCGGTGATGCTTCAGGATGTGTCTGTTTCTTTTGCTTTCTTGGTTCGCGATGTGGTGTCCATGGGTAGGCGTCCGTGGGCGCGCACGGACCAATCGGCGCGCGACGATGCGATTATCGACGCCGCGCTCGCGGCGACTGAGGTAAGTCACCTGTCGGATCGTGACATTATGACCCTCTCGGGTGGGGAGCGGGCGCGGGTGGCGCTGTCGCGTGTGTTGGCGCAACAAACACCCGTTGTTCTGCTCGATGAACCCACTGCTGCCTTGGATATTGGGCATCAAGAGCAGGCGTTGGGCTTGGTTCGGGCGCTTGCGAAAAATGGTGCTGCCGTGATTGTGGTGCTGCATGATCTTAATGCCGCTGCTGCGTATTGTGACCGCATTGTGTGCCTCGCTGACGGTACTGTGGCGGCGCAGGGGACTGTTGCTGAGGTTTATACCGAAGAGACGCTGACTGCGGTGTATGGCTGGGATATTCAGGTCGTGTCATCACCCGCGGGAGATGTTCAAGTTTTCCCAAAGCGGGGGCGGGAAGCGGGGGTAGACAATGATCTACAGGAAACCCTCAGTGAGCTGTTCAATCTTACATTTAACTAAATATTTCATTAACAAATACAGCGCTAAAAGCTTGATTTTTACTAAGTTTTTGAGCTAAGGTGTGCCTATCCTAAATATCAGTTTTCGGGTGGTTAACGCCCGCTCAATACAGGAGTCTCGTGTGATAAGCACAAGTCGTTTCCAGCATTCACTAGCCGCTTTTATGGCGGCATCCATCGCTGCTGGGGCAGTAGTTGTCCCAACCACTGCAATCGCGCAGCAGCAAACAACCTGCACCGATGACAAGGCTGTCTTCAAAGTCACTGGTGGCGAATTTGAGTGGGATTTCCGCGATAGTTGGAATAAATACATCCACGGTACGATCGCTCACGGAACATCAGAACTTACGGGCGGAATCACCAACCTGAACGAGGCCAATAAGGCCCAAAGTAACTACAAGTTTGTTGCCTCTAAGGGGGCTTCCACAGGCGTCAACCAGGCGGAACTGAATGTGGATGGCACCATGCACTACCAGGGACATAAGCATGGTGATAACTATGTTCTGGACAATACGTTCAGCAACTTCAACCTCAAGGCTGAGGGAAGCAAGCTTGAGCTGTACGCAGACGTTCACTACCGCAAGTATGTAGATAGCAACACTGCCGGGGAATGGCAAGAAGCAAAGCAAATTAAGGTCTCCGAGTGGACCTTTGAAGGAACCGCTTGCACTCAAGGCCGGTGATGTTGCATTTGCTTCCAATGGTCGAGGAAAGTTCGGTTCCCAGGACGTTATCAACGCTTTGGGTGGCTTCTATAAAGACGACATTCACACCGGCGCAATTACCGGCAAGGTGAAAGTCTCCCAGAACTGCTCTCCGGCACCCGCTCCCAACCCGAATCCAGGTGAGCCGACTGCGCCTGGCAGCAGTAACTCTCAGTTCGTCAAGGTTCTTGCAGGTCTGGGCGTCGCTGGCGCGATCCTTGCGGCTATCTTTTGGGCTCTTGCGGCACTCCAACATTCCGCTGCCGTTCCGCATCTAGTCTTCTTCGTTGAAGCGTAAAAATCCCTCTCCCAGCACCAGGGACGAGGGATTTTTTCGTTCCGCTAACAGGTCTTAGTTGATGGCCGCGAAAGCCTGCTTCGAGATCGGCGATGATGTCATCAATGTTTTCAATGCCCACCGAGAGTCGGATGGTGGACTGGTTGATCCCCGGCGCGGCGGAGTTCTTCCTCGTTTGACTGCGAGTGTGTTGTGGTGGCGGGATGGACGACGAGGGAACGCACATCACCGACGTTGGCGACGTTGGAGTGGAGTTTCAGGGCGTCGATAAACGCCCATGCTGCATCTTTGTCACCTTTGATGTCAAAGGAAAGGACGGAGCCGGTGTAGTCGAGTCCTAGTTTTTCTTTGATGCTGTACCAGGGGGATGTTTCAAGTCCGGCGTAGTTGACAGTGGCGACTTTGGGGTGGCGTGCCAAGAATTCGGCGACTTTCTCGGCGTTGCTGTTGTGTCGTTCGATGCGCAGGGACAGCGTGTCCAAGCCTGGGCCGTGACCCATGCGTTGAACGCCGAGGGGGCTGCACCGGTGTCGCGAAGGAGTCCGACACGGGCTTTGAGTCCGAAGGCAGCGGGGCCGAGGTTGGCGTAGCGGAGGCCGTGGTAGGCGGGGTCGGGTGTGACAAAAGTCGGGGAATACGGGGCGCCATTGCGTTCAACGGTCCAGTCGGAATTGTCCACCGTCGACGAGGACACCGCCGAGTGCGGAGCCGTTGCCGGTGTAGAACTTGGTGAGGGATGCGACAACGATGTCAGCACCCAGTTCGAGGGGACGGACGAGTGCCGCGGTGGCGAGTGTGTTGTCCACAATGAACGGAACCTTGTTGGCGTGTGCTACCTCGGCGATGGCGGGAATGTCGAGGATGTCGGCCTGGGGGTTGGCGAAGGTTTCCGCAGAAGGCGACGGTGTTGTCTTGACGGCAGCCTGCCAGGAGGCAGGATCGTCGGGGTCGTCCACGAAGGTGGTTTCTATTCCCAGGCGGGCGAGGGTGACAGCGAATAGCGTGGTTGTGCCGCCGTAGAGCCGCGGGGAGGAGACGATATGGGAGCCTGCACGGGCGAGATTGAGGATTGTTGCTGTTTCGGCCGCCTGTCCGGAAGCGAAGAGGACAGCATGCACGCCACCTTCCAGTGAAGCGAGTCGGTTTTCTACGACTTCAACGGTGGGGTTGGTGAGGCGGCTGTATACCGGGCCGAGGTTTTCGAGGGCGAAGCGTTGTTTCGCGTGTTCGGCGTTGTCGAATACGTAAGAGGAGGTGAGGAAGATGGGAAGGTTGCGTGCACTGGTATCGCTGTCGACTGTTTGACCCGCGTGGATGGAGCGGGTGTCAAAGCCCCAGTCGGCTGCATTGCTGTTGTCGTATTGTGGCATGGGTAGCAATCCTTAGTATCGATGATTTTTACACCAACATAGTGAACAGCTCGGTCTAGTGCAAACCGCTCTGTCTGTCCATTATCGTTGTGCCTGGTGTCGGCTTGGTTTTCTCGAATTAAACCAGGCTCTTACCCCTACAAGGAGGACTGCGACGATCGCTGCTGCGATGAGTGCCTTTTGTTGCCATGGCATGGGGCGTGCGTCAGCGAGTTCATCGGCGCAGTGTGTGAGGTTGGTCTTCAGGGTTTGTTGTGCGGAGTTGTAGTCGGCAGTGCGGGTGCTGAAGAGCTCGGACCGGAGGGCGTCGATACGCATGCCGGAGGATGCTTGGTTCTGCAGGGTTCCAGAAATGGCTGCGGCGGGGTTGTCGCCGATGTCCTGAGCGGCGGTGCGTGCTTGCTGTTCGGTGTATTCGGTTCTAAAACCGGGGTCGGTGGCGGCATCAATTCCGGCATCGGCCGCGGTTTGCGTGGTGAGCATACCTAAGCCTTCCTGTCCGCCCGTATTGGTGATGCGCTGTTGCAGGTCGTTGACAGTTGGCGCTCCTTCCCTGCCTGATTCGTAGGCGGCCAGGTCGGCGGCAAACCCTGGGAGGCTTTTGTCGATTTCTGCGATGCGTGCCTTTGCGGACATCGTTTTCCAGCTTGTTCCAGGTCCCGCACCTGCGAGGGGAGTTAGGGTCTACCCGACACAGCTGCTTCTCTGTGTCGGCTGTCACCGTGAAAGCGCTGCTTGCTGGCGGCGTTAGGAGTGCGGCAAGCGTAACGACGGCCGCCGTACCCACTGTTGTCACGATGGGCCTGCGGGTGGCGGGGGTAGGTAACAGGGGTGGTTGATGAAAAGAAAACCTCACAACACGTAAGCCTACGTTGTGGGTTTGCTATGTGATTTATTCCTCGCGCTGTGCGGCTGAGCAGTGTTTATGCGCGGTTTGATGGATCTTTTCAGTAGCAGTGACCTAAAACCCCTTTTAAAGTCCCATCATTCGGGATACGGTGTGACCAGGCGCATAATTTTGAGCTAAGTATGACTCACCTCATATTTTTGGAGTTTGGAAAGGAAGGGCTGTCATGACAAAACAGGATGTCAAGGACAGACTCACGGTTCCTGACGGAGTGGAACTGGTCTATTCAGATGCGTGTGACCTGCCTGTTGGTGTCCACGACCACAGACGCATGTCGTTGAAGAAAAAGATCGTGCTTCTCCTTGTGGCCATCGCAGCAGCAGCCGGGTGGGGAACCATCGCGTTATCCCGTGGCGAAACAGTCAACGCAGTGTGGTTGGTGCTCGCTGCAGTTGGTTCCTACATCATCGGCTTCACGTTCTACGCGCGGCTTATCGAATACAAGGTGGTGAAGCCTCGCGACGACCGCGCTACCCCTGCCGAATACGCCAATGACGGCAAGGACTTTATGCCAACTGACCGGCGAGTGCTATTCGGGCACCACTTTGCTGCGATTGCGGGTGCTGGCCCGCTGGTGGGGCCTGTCATGGCAGCCCAGATGGGGTATCTTCCCGGTACTATCTGGATTGTTGTGGGCGTTATCCTGGCTGGTGCCGTGCAGGACTACCTGGTCTTGTGGGTGTCAACGCGCAGGAAAGGTCGCTCACTGGGGCAGATGATCCGCGATGAAATGGGAGTCGTTGGTGGCACTGCCGGCATCCTTGCCGTGATTACCATCATGATCATCATCATTGCGGTGTTGGCACTTGTGGTGGTCAACGCCCTTGCAGAAAGCCCATGGGGTGTGTTCTCCATCACCATGACTGTGCCGATTGCGCTGTTCATGGGCGTGTACCTACGCTATCTGCGCCCCGGACGCGTGAGCGAAGTCTCCGTCATCGGTGTTGTCCTGCTGCTTCTGTCCATCGTCGCTGGTGGCTGGGTTGCTGATACCTCCTGGGGTGTGGAAATGTTCACCTGGTCCAAGATCGTGCTTGCCTGGGTGCTTATTGGTTACGGCATTGTCGCAGCCATCCTGCCCGTGTGGTTACTGCTTGCGCCACGCGATTACCCTGTCCACCTTTATGAAGGTTGGCGTGATCGGGCTGCTTGCAGTGGGTATTCTCATTGACCGCCCCGAGGTGCACATGCCCGCCATCACCGACTTTGCTAAAAACGGCAACGGGCCAGTTTTTGCCGGCAACCTGTTCCCCTTCCTTTTCATCACGATCGCTTGCGGTGCTCTCTCTGGGTTCCACGCGCTGATTTCCTCTGGGACCACGCCCAAGCTGGTGGAAAAAGAAACGCAAATGCGCGTGATCGGGTACGGCGGCATGCTCATGGAGTCCTTCGTGGCCATCATGGCTCTCATCACCGCCGTTATTTTGGACCGTCATGTGTACTTCGCGATGAACGCTCCAGCCTCCATGACTGGTGGAAAACCCGAAAGTGCTGCTGAGTTTGTGAACTCCCTGGGACTTCCTGGCTCTAACCTTATGCCCGAACAACTCACCAGTGCCGCTGCAGCGGTGGGGGAGCACACCATCATTTCCAGAACTGGTGGTGCGCCGACGCTCGCGTTCGGTATGTCGCACATCCTGACCGACATTTTCGGGCACCCCGAGATGCAGTCCTTCTGGTACCACTTTGCCATCATGTTCGAGGCACTGTTCATCCTTACCACCGTGGACGCCGGTACCCGTGTCGCGCGCTTCATGATGACCGACACCCTCGCCAACGTGCCCGGCCTCGCGCGTTTCAAAGATCCCACCTGGACTGTGGGCAACTGGATTTCCACCATTGCGGTGTGCGCTTTGTGGGGAGCCATTCTGCTCATGGGTGTGACTGATCCGCTCGGCGGCATCAACGTCCTGTTCCCGCTTTTCGGCATTGCAAACCAGTTGCTTGCGGCCATCGCCTTGTCCCTTGTCCTCGTGGTTGTGGTGAAGAAAGGTATGTACAAGTGGGCGTGGATCCCTGCCATTCCGTTGTTCTGGGACGTGATTGTGACTATGACTGCGTCGTGGGAGAAGGTATTCTCCAGCAACCCATCCATTGGGTACTGGGCCCAGCACAACCGCTTTAAAGAAGCTGCAGCTCAAGGACTCACCACATTTAAGAGTGCCAAGTCCCCAGCGGAGATCGACGCCGTGGTTCGCACACCGCAATCCAAGGCGTGCTGTCCATACTCTTCGCGGTGCTTGTGCTTATCGTTATCGCTGCGGCTGCAGTAGCCTGCTACAAAGCCATTGTTGCACGCCAGCGGGGCGAAGAGATCACTACGAGTGAAGAACCCTTCAGCCCGTCCGCGTTTTTTGCTCCTAGTGGTTTGGGGGCGACGAGCATAGAAAAGAGCGTTGCTCAGGTGTGGGCAACAGAGGCGCCGCCGACGGAACGAACAGCACATGCTCACCACTAATCGCATCATTGTGAGCGCAGTGGCGAAGGTGTGGCAGCTCATGCGCAGCTGCTGGGTGTATATCGGTGATGTGATGGGGGAACGTGACTATGAAAAATACGTCACGTACCTACAACAACACCACCCTTGTGCACCCATACCCACCGAGCGAGAATACTGGCGTATGCGGTGGGCTGAGCAAGAACTCAATCCGAAAGGACGGTGCTGTTAGAGGAAAACAGCTGAAACCATCCGCCCTGGTTTTTATTTGCCTTTATCTGGCGGGGATCACGGGCGGATTGCGTACTATTATGGGGGGCGTCGGGGGTGTTTTAATTCGTGTGACTAGTTTATTAAAATCCCAGTTCAAGGCCAGTTACGGGGGTATGGGTGGATGATTGTTATGCAAAAATTTTCCCGATTATCCATGCTAAGTGTTAACCTTTCTTTAAAATCTGCTGAACACATAAGGGTGTGGCGCGGACCGTGGAGATTCGGGGGAATCTCTGCAAATGATATTTCCATTGATGGAAATGCATATGATGATATAATTCGTGCATTTTCATAGTGGAAATATTTTTCTATTGATGGCACTATTGAGCTGATGGGCATGGGCTTATCGGACGTGCGGGTGTACGCGGCGTCGCTAAGCAAGAGTTTTTGAGCCACTGTGGCATGGAAAACGGGGCGGCAGAAAGGTGAACTGCCGCCCCGTTTTATGTGTTACTTAGAACTCGATATCATCTGCGGCACCTGGGCCAGCAAGTTGTGCAATCTCCTTGGCTATCTCTGCTTGTCGAGACTGAATCAGAGTGGTGAGTTCGCCCGCCTGAGTAAAATCAGACATCCACGTCACGCCTGCGGCCCCAGCCTCAGCTATGGAGACGCCGTAGTGCTCATGAAGGTAGCCGTCAGTGTCAATGCCAGCTTCACCAGCTGCACCCATAGCTGCAGCAACCTCAACGTAGAAATACGGTCGGTGCTCAGTCGAGCCGAGTTATTCCCGGCCTGCCCCGTTTGGGAGGAGCCGGCCCCAGCTGCCCCACTGAACAGCGGATGCGGCTGCGACATAAGGTTGCTGTACTCCACCCCCACGGTCATCGGGTGAGTACCAATGCGGTGCTGCCATTCCGCTGCTGCCTGATCCCATTGCGGGCGCTCAATGCCCAGTATGGTGGTGACTTCTTCAATGGGCGCGTTGGCGTGAAGCCTCTGTGAACCAGCAACGAAGTCGTGCAGGCTCACGCCAGCAATTGGCTGGAGCTCGGGTGCGGAGGTATCCACGTTGCGCATGGCCATTAACGGTGCAAATGCCTCTTCCTCCGCCTGCCGCGCAGCTTGGCCGCTGGGATCCTGGTAGAAACCAGCGAGAATTTCATTACGCCTCGTGTAGAACCCAAACAATGTACCAATGCAGTCGTAGATGATCTCCTGCTTGTCTTCTTGATCAAGGGAGTCCCAGTCGATGCGCTTGGCCAGGTAATCTCTGGATACCTCAATGTAGGTGTCCACAGATTCGTGCATGTCACTGTTGCCCAGCACAAGGTTGCGAGCGCCCTTGAAATCGCCGAGCTGGGTGGCCTCAGTATCAATGGCACGCAAGACCCCCTCCCAGCGCTCTAGGGCATCCTGAGCTCCTGGAACAGACTTATTGGTGTCGATCTGCTCATAAAACTCGAACTGCGGCTCCAGGGCACGTTCCCACAGGTCAAGTCATTTATCTGCGTACTCGTACGCATCTGCAGGGAAGCCTGCCGGGGGTTGTGGTTTGGGCAGCCATGCGAGTGCTTCCTCATCGAAGCTGTCATGAAGAAACTCTCCGGTGATGGCAACGCTGAAGGGGTGCACAAAGAACAGTTCGCCGTTCGGTCGGTACCCGAAGGTGGAGCCGTCCGGATTCGGAACTCCGGTTTCCTTGGAGTTGGGGCGTGCATTATAGGCGGCAGCGGGTGCTTTGCCAGGGTTGGCGCCTGCTGCTTGGGCTGCGCGGGATCCACCGGCGGAGCGCCCAGAAGATGCGGTAGAAGAGGGAGCATCCTCGGAAGCGCCACCGAAGAGCTTTTTCAGAAAATCAAACATGTATGTGTCCTTTGCTGGGGTTGAGTAGGGGTTAGTAGTCCTCAGGACTGCGGGACGCTATAGCGGCGTATTTTTCCCACAGTTCGTCCGTGTATGTTCCGTTGATGATGGCGTTTGCGACTTCGCACCCAGGTCGCGCAAGGTCACGGACAATGAGTTCAACAATGTTGGCGAACTGCGTGTCCTGTGCTGCACGTAGGTTGCGCATCGTGTCGCCGAGGCTGCCCATCACGTTGTAGTAGGTGACGTCAGCTTCGCGAGTTCCTGCTGGTTCAAGTTTCGTGTGTCCCTTGGTTCTTGCTTCTTCCACAATGGATTTGCGGAGGAAATCAATTCGGGTTTCTGCGTATGCAGGCAGTAGACGTACAAGCTCGCGATGCTGCGCCAGTTCATAGTTGATGTGCAGCATGATAACTTGACCAACCCAGCCACCGGGGAAGTGGCAATGCGGTAATTTTCTTCCCTCATATGACGAGTACGAAGTTCTGCGAGTGCCTCCGCCGCTTGTGGTGCGGTTCCGCATTGCCGTCGACGGCATGAATGTTGTTTGCGTTCCGCATCCTGTGCAGGTGAGGTATTGTGCCTGGTAGTACAGTTGCGTGACAGGAATCGGGGCACTGCACTGCGAACAGGTAAAACGTGCAGCAGCTTCCTTCCAATCGGCAACAGCCTGGTTGTACTGTTTTTTTCGGCGTCGTCGGTTTCTGACTCCATGAAAATGGATTCGGTGAGCGTGTCAATGTAGTCGCTGAAGTCCTCAACGGCGTCCTCTGCCTCTAAGAAGACGGCGCGGACGTCGTGGTCTTCAACACTCATATACACAGAGAACTGCTTGTGGAACACCTGCTCTGCCTTCTCGACCAACTGGTGCATCTGGTTGCCAATTCCAGTCTGAAAAGCCAGGAACGAGCGTTTGTACTCATCGGTGTCGTTTGCTTTTGATCTCTGGTGCCGTAGCTCGGGCTTCGGCGGCGATTTCTTCGCCGCGCTGCCGGAGCTTGCCCAGAAATACGTCAAGGCGTTCCCGTAATTCTGTAATCATCTGGAGAGATTGCCCCATAATGTCCTTCAATCCTTCTTAAAATTATGTTGTTTGTTGTGCTGCTACAGGTCGGCGCTGATAAACACGTACCCGCAGTAGCGACATTCCTTAACGCCGTGTTCTTCCGCACGGCCGGCGCCGCACCCAGGGCACACTGTCGTTTCAGTGGTGAGTTGTTCCTCCTCGTAGTGCACGTCACGTTTTGTGCTGGCGAACGCCTGCCGGCGCATGCGCTCAACGATCGATTCAGCCATTTACATCTCCTCCAAGATCGCGGCCTTCTTGGCGGCGTATTCCTGTTCGGTGATGAGATCCGCGTCGAACATCTGCTTCAATGTGGTCAGCTTCTCCATGGGGTTAGCTGCCGCAGGTGTTGCCGCTGGAGCGGGCGCCGGCGCCGCCTGTTGTGTCTGTTGCTGGGTCGCCGCCATCTCGCTGAACAACAGTCCCATGGCCACGCCGTCTTGCGCGCCAGCACCTGCGGCAGTCCGGGCGTCGCCAGTAGCGAGCGCGGTGTTGAATCGCTGGAACTTGTCCATGTCGCCGATCATGTTCATACCGGTGACTTTGTCGTAGTATTCGTTGACCTCGTCGGGGAGGGTGACGGAAGCGATGCTGAATTGCGTGACGGAAACCCCCAGGTCCTCGAAGTATGGGGCTATGGCGGGGCGAGGCGTGCGTTTACCATCGACAGGTTCGCGGCGAAACCATGACGCTGATGCCGGAGGTGGCTACGATCTCGCCGAACTTTGCGGCAATGTAGTCGCGTAGCTGAATCTCAAGGTCGCGGATGCACAGTAATGGGTATGAGCCCGCGTATTCACGGAAGAACCGCGCGGCGTCGGTAATGCGGACGTTGTACGAACCGAAAGCTCGAACGCGAACCTGGCCGAACTTGGGGTCGTGCATCATGACGGGGGCGGGGGTGCCCCATTTCAGGTCTACGAATTGGCGCGTGACCATGAAAAATACGTCGTAAATATTGGGTGAGGCGAACCCGTATTTCCAGCCCTTCAACTGGTCTAAAACCGGTATGTTCACGCTGGGAAGCGTGTGGCGGCCAGGGCCATACACCGCGCTTGCTTGGCCGTGTGCCAGCGTCAACGCGATCTGGTTTTCGCGGACGATAAGTTGGGCACCCGTTTTGATTTGCCCGTTTTCAACAGGCCATTTCCACATAACAAGCTGCGGATCTGGGTCAAGGCATTCAATGAGGTCGACAAAAGGGATGCCCATATGTGTCCTTTCATGCGGAAGTAGCTCAATCTCTACTAGTATGCACTATTGCTACTTGAAGTATTGAATCGGTGCCTTTTTCTGCGGTAACGCCTATCGACACCGCAGACTGCTCAGACGTTCAGTGCACAACTATAGTAAATCCGCTATGGTGGACATTGCTATTTATTTTTCGTATATAAGTTCGATAGTCAGGTAAAAGATAATGGGTACGCACGCTCTGGTGCACACCCGTACGGTAGGCGGTTATAGTGATGTTTCTGTTACTGGGAAGCACACATCAGTGATCCAGCTGCTGGGGTCTGGATTCTGGGCTGGGCTGACGCGATAGATATTGAACATGGGGCCAGTGGTGAGTCCATGGTCAGCGATGTATGCGCCAATCGCTTGGGTGACGGCTGGCATCTGAGAGTAATCGCCATGTAGCGTGGCCATGACAACATCGCGCTCGGGTATGCTGCGGCACTCCAATCGGGCAGTGCCAGTGAATGGCTCAGTTACCTGAATCCACACCTCAATGTCCACATCGTTGTCGCGGAATTCGAGGTCGTAGAACGTTGCTCCAGAGATGCCTCCGGCGGGGAAGGATACTCCAGCTTCCTGGAGCAGGGGCATGATTTCCTGCCACAGGATGCCTTCGTCGTGGTAGCTGGGTACGACATGGCGGAGGCTAGCGATGGTTAGTGCTGGCAGTGTGGTCCTGATGACGTCAGTCATTTCAGGGTGTCCTTTCAGGGTGGTGGTGACGAGGTCAAGCGCCGCCTGCTGTGCCAAGCTGGTTGCTTGTGTAAAACCGGTATCCACTGAACTGGTCAATGCGCGCGGGAATGAGAAGTCCACGTTCCTGGTAGTGACGCAGCATACGCACACTGATCCTAGATAGCGTGGAAAACGTTCCTATCTGCAGTAAGCCATTGTCCTGGTGACTCATGTCTTCATCACACACCCTCACATCATGTCAGACACAAGTAACGCAACAACCCCTGACCACACAACTAGGGGTAGTGCGTGTCAGGGGTTGTGCTGCGTGAAAAGCAGAGTTACTTCTTCACGCCATCAATAATCGCGTTGAACGTTGCGGAAGCGACGCATCACAGCGTTGGTTTTTTTCCTCAGAGGGGCTGTAGTATCCGCCAAGGTCCGCAGGGGATCCCTGAACATCAATAAACGTTGCGGTGATCTCTGATTCTGCAGCGGCCAGTGCTTCTGCCACCGGAGCAAACACCGCAGCCAAATCCGCGTCCTCAGTCTGGGTGGCCAGTTCCTTAGCCCAGTTCAAGGTCAGGTAGAAGTGGGAGCCGCGGTTATCAATTTCACCGGCCTTGCGGGAGGGGGATTTGCCCTCGTTGAGCAGGGTTTCGGTGGCGCGGTCCAGGGCGTCGGCAAGCACTGCGGCCTTGGCATTGCCGTCGGTGTTGGCAAAGTGGCGCAAGGACTCGGCCAATGCCAGGAACTCACCCAGTGAATCCCAGCGCAGGTGGTTCTCTCCACCAGTTGCTGGACATGCTTCGGGGCGGAGCCACCGGCACCGGTTTCGAACAGGCCACCGCCAGCCATCAGGGGAACCACCGATAGCATTTTCGCAGATGTCCCTAGCTCCAGGATGGGGAAGAGGTCGGTGTTGTAGTCACGCAACACATTGCCTGTGACGGAGATGGTGTCTTTGCCCTCACGGATGCGGGTCAATGGACACCTGAGTTGCCTCCACTGGAGACTTGATGCTGATGTCCAGCCCTCGGTGTCGTGATCCTTCAGGGTATTTTTCCACCAACGTGGTGAGGTTGCGGTCATGCGCACGCTCGGGATCAAGCCAGAAGATAGCGGGCATGCCAGACAAACGTGAGCGAGTAACGGCGAGCTTGACCCAGTCCTGAATGGGGGCGTCTTTGGTTTGGCAGGCGCGCCAAATATCGCCAGCCTCCACGGCGTGCTCAATCAGCACGTCGCCAGCAGAATTAACCACCTGGACAGTGCCATCGGCCGGGATTTTGAAGGTCTTGTCATGGGAGCCGTATTCCTCAGCCTTCTGTGCCATGCGAGGCCGACGTTGGGAACAGTGCCCATGGTGCTGGGATCGAAGGCCCCGTGAGCGCGGCAATCATCAATCACCGTTTGGTACACGCCTGCATAGGAGGAGTCAGGAATAACAGCCAGCGTATCCTGCTCTTCACCAGCGGCGTTCCACATGTGACCGGAGGTGCGGATCATGGCGGGCATGGAAGCATCCACAATCACATCGGAAGGAACATGCAGGTTGGTGATGCCTTTATCTGAGTTGACCATGGCTAACGCTGGGCCCTCGGCCAGGGCCTTATCAAACGCGGCTTTGATTTCAGTACCGTTATCGAGGGAATCCAGGCCGGCATAAATGGCGGCCAAGCCGTTCTCGCCATTCAGACCAGCCGCGTTCAGCTGGTCACCGTACTGATCAAACACATCAGCAAAATAAGCGCGCACCACATGGCCGAACAGCACCGGATCGGACACCTTCATCATGGTGGCCTTCAGGTGTGTGGAGAACAGCACACCCTCTTTCTTAGCGCGTGCAACCTGCGCAGCTAGGAACTGGTCGAGTGCTTTTGCCGACATGAAGGTTCCATCAATGACCTCACCGGCTAGCACCTTCAAATCAGACTTGAGAACGGTCTCGGTTCCGTCGGCACCAACAAGCTTGATCGTGAGCACATCGTCGGCGGGCATAATCACCGACTTCTCGTTGTGACGGAAGTCGTGGTCGTCCATGGTGGCCACGTTGGTCTTAGAGGACTGCGACCACACGCCCATACGGTGTGGATGTGCCTTGGCAAAGTTCTTCACAGCGACGGGGGCACGGCGGTCGGAGTTACCCTCGCGCAACACCGGATTAACTGCGGAACCCTTCACAGCGTCGTAACGCGCGCGAACATCCTTCTCTTCATCGGTGCTGGGGGAGTCCGGGTAGTCAGGGAGTGCGTACCCTTGGCTCTGCAGCTCGGCGATTGCGGCCTTCATCTGTGGGACGGATGCCGAGATATTGGGAAGTTTGATGATGTTCGCCTCGGGGGTCTGGGCTAGTTTTCCCAGTTCAGCGAGCGCGTCGTCCACACGCTGTTCTTCAGTAAGATAGTCGCTGAACTGAGACAGGATGCGGCCCGCGAGGGAAATATCACGGGTCTCAACATCAATTCCGGCGGTGGCGGCGAATGCCTCAACAACTGGTTTTAGTGAGTACGTGGCCAACAACGGTGCTTCGTCGGTGCGGGTGTAAATAATTTTTGCCAATGTTGCTCCCTGCAAGAAAAAAGTTTGCGATACGGCACACCAGGATACCCCTGTTTGTGCCGTTGCAACCACTTTTTTCGCGTATTGACGCCCATAGGGGTACCCGACTTCAACCCCGAATACGCGTGTACACTTTCCACATGTACGTCATCTGCTCCGAACCGCAAACGCCACCCACGAAGGACACTGGTATCACTGGTGAGTTGTGGCGGGAAATGCTTGGCAAAGAAATCCGAACAGCGCGCACGCAGCGCGGGGATCGTCTCTCTGACCTTGCTGAACGTTCGGGAGTTTCGCCTCAGTACCTGTCCGAAATCGAGCGCGGAATGAAAGACCCGTCCTCTGAAATGATTGATGCTATTGCTGGAGCACTAGGAATGTCCACGCTTGACCTGGCGAAATCCGTGGTGGAGAAGGGTGACAGTGGGAACGGCGACATCCACAACGCCGCGAGCACGCCGGTGTTGTTGCTGGCGGCCTAACTATCGGGGCGTCGAGAAGCGGCAACAATATTATCCGCCAGACCGTAATCCACGGCCTGCTGTGCGGTGAGCACCAGTTTCCTTTCGGTGTCCTTGCGGACCTGCTCGGCGGAAACGCCGCAGTGCTGGGCAAGAATCTCTTCCTGCATGCTGCGGATACGCTCAATTTCCTCGGCCTCAATGATCAGGTCTGGGATCGCGCCACGACCGCCCTCTGTGACGGGTGCATGCAGTACCACCCGGCCGTGCGGCAGGATCAGTCGGTGCCCGTGCGTGCCTCCAGCAAGGAGCAACGCAGAGGACGACACAACTTGGCCGACGGCATGTTGTTTCAAGGGTGGGGTGAACAAATTGCATGCAATCGTAAATTGCCAACGTCGCGGACATGGAGCCGCCAGCGGAATTGAGGTACAGGGAAATGGGCATGTCGGCGTTGTCGTTTTCCAGATGTAATAGCTGGGCGATAACGGCATTAGCTACGCCATCATCAATGGGGGTGCCGATGTAAATGATGCGCTCATCAAGCAAGCGGCTATAAATGTCAACCGTCTTTTCGGTGTTTCCACTGCGGGTTGTCACATAGGGGATTGTGTACGTCGAACTCATGAGTACGCATGTCCTTTCGCTGAAAGCCCCATGACCCGGGCGGGACGTTGAAGAAACTGGGAAACGTCTGAGGTGATGTGATCAACGAAGCCGTACTCCAAAGCCTGCTCGGCGGTGAACCAACGGTCACGCAGGGAATCGTGGGTGACCTCAGCGAGGCTGCGTCCGGTATCCTCCGAAATGCACTCCAACACCGAGTCCCGCGTGTGGCGAATATCGTTAGCCTGAATTTCAATATCCTGCGCCACGCCGCCAATTCCACCCGAACCCTGGTGCAACAACACCTTGCCATGGGGAAGGCAGAAACGCTTGCCTTGCGTTCCGGCGGACAACAAAAACTGTCCTGCGCTGTATGCCATGCCTAGATTTACTGTGATCACGTCGTTGGGAATGCCGTTCATGCAATCGCGGATCGCCAACATTCCGGGCACGGACCCACCTGGGGAATTAATCAAAAAGACAATATCGGCGGTGGGATCGCGGAAAGACAAGAGAAGAAGCGAGGTGCATAAGCGGTTTGCATTATGCTGCTCCAACGCGTCAGCAAGGATAATAATGCGGTGGTCGAAAAGCTCCCGGTAAATGTGCTGATCCAGGATCTGCGTCACATCAACTGATTGTTCGGACATGTATCCATGCTCCGGTATCGGTGCAGCACACGGCAATGAAACTGCCCTCAGCGGATCCGCTGACAGCGGAAAATGGTGGTGGCCTGCTCAGAGACAAAAACAACTACCATGAAAACTATGGACCCCAATACTGTTCAAGGCATTCTTGAGCAAGGTCTGCATGCCATTGGTTGTCCAACCGGGGCCGCAGTGGTGGTTACATCTCAGGGCATTGTTGATAGCGCGACTGTTGGCGATATGAATAGTGAAACCCCCGTTGTTATCGGTTCTACAAGCAAGTCGCTCACCGGGTTGGCTGTGACGCAGCTGGCTGATCAGGGGCTTATTGACGTGCAGCAACCCCTCACGCACTACCTCCCCAACGCCCATGTTCTTCCTGACGCCACTGTTCATGACGTTGCCAGGCATTGCAGCGGGCTCCGGTCCGATTCAACATGTGCCCGCACCAAGAAGTTTCGCTACTCCAACCGTAACTACAACCTCCTCGGTGAACTCGTTGAGAAGATCTCCGGTCTACCGTTCATGGAGTACGTGCAGCGCAACATTATTGACCTCCACCACCACACTCCAGCGATATTTGGGCATGTGGCATTCCTTGGGCATTATTTCCCTGCAACCCCCTTCGACCTGTCCACACAATCCTGGATTCAACCGCCTTCCGGAGGCATTGCCATGAACATCCAGGATGCAGCACACTACCTGCAGTCTTACCTGGTTGGTGACTTTTCACTGAGCACATGCTTATCGACGCCGCGCCTGCCGACGGTTCCCCCGCAGTTTCGGTGTACTTGGAGACAAGGGCCGATATGGTTACGGGTGGATTGAAAAAGAATACTCAGACCACCGGATATACCTGCACTCTGGAAAAGTCCCAGGTGTCACAACATTGTTTGTGCTTGTTCCTGGCCGTGATGTGGGTGTAGCGCTACTTGTGCCTGCTGGTGATTTTCTTGTGGGCACTCCACTCATCGAAAAATTGGGCGAGGCGCTTATTCTGACCGCTATGGGGGAACATGGTGATCTTCCCACCAGCGTGAACGTGTGATTGCGCGAACGCGGCTGACCGTGGGATACGCGCTCTTTTGGTCTTTGCGATGATGGTGGGGGCGACATCTGTGCACTGGAATCTGCCACTAGTGGGGATTGGATGTGCTGCTGTTATTGCTGGTGGCGTTCGACTGCTCGGCGGCACCCCGACGGCCTGGATCTACCGCTTCGCTCCTGACTTCTTCTGCGTGATCCTTGTCGGTATTTTACTGATGGCTGGGACTGGAATCTATGCGTTTGTGTAGCGGCAGATCTGAAAAAGTGCAGATGAAGACGCTGTCTTTGCTTATAGTTTGAATACATGACAAGTGGTAGTTTGGCCCCATGTCTGTACAGCGTTCCATGCCACTCGTAACTGTTCGTGACCTTGATACTGCGATTGAGGAGTACTGCCGTCTTACTGGAATGAAAGTGATCATGAACCATGGTTGGATTGCCACTTTGGCATCTCCGGAAGATCACTCCATCCAAATCAGCCTGATTACTTCTGACCCCACTGCGTCCGTTAACCCGGTGGCATCCATTGAGGTCGAAGACGTTGATGCTGTATACAGGATCGCCCAGGATAATGGCTGGGAGATTGTGCACGATCTCGCCGTTGAGGAATGGGGAGTGCGTCGCTTCTTTGTGCGGGATGCTGATGGAAATGTCGTTAATGTGCTATCGCACGTAGGATGATATGTCACAGACAGGCGACAGAGAGGACGCTATCATGCCTGGTGGAATTGCGATGCTGCTTCAACATCATGTGGATGCGGGGGTGACACCGGAGGCGGTTCGGGATCAGATGCTTGCTGATTGGCCGGATCTGGGGCCGATTACTGTGATGCCGCCGTCGGACATGGATGATGAGGATGGCGCAGTCGCACAGTTCAGTTTGGAATGCGAGAATGCGATCATCATTGTGACCACCATGGACTCTCAGTTCGCAGATGATACCGCCGAACTGTGTGCGGGTAGTAGGTTGTGGCCAGACGCAGCCACTTTTGATACTGATTATCAAGCAACCACCATTGTGGCTGTGTACTTCGAGGATGAAGATGCTGCCGACGTTGCGGTTCGTGCCCTGCTAACGCAAGCTATGGCGTCAATAATTGCGGTGTCGAACGAGGCTTTCGCTGTGTACTGGGGTGATGCGGATCATGTGATTATTCCTCCGCTGTTCCGAGAGATGGCTCAGGAGATTCTTCCCAATCCGCCTCTTTATCTGTGGGTAGCATTCAACGCGGGGTTCCGTGAGGGCGGCGAATTTGCGTCAACGACGGTGGGGTTGGATTCGTTGGGCCTGATGGACATAGAGATTCCTGACAGCTCCAAGACGCCTGAGGACACTCAGGAATTTGTTCTTAACCTTGTGATCTATCTGCTAGAAAACGGCCCGGTCATCGCTGATGGCGATACCGTCGGGGAGAGTGAAACCGAGCGGATCCGCGCGGTATACACGGAATCGATGTTCTACCCTGATAAGACCGTCATTCAGCTGCGCAATGAGCAATCTGGTTCTGACAAAGGCAACGGCAAACCCAAGCGTTCGTGGTTCCGTCGGGGGCGTCGTTAAGCGCGGCGTCGTTACGCGTGTGGTGGCGCAACCCTGAGAAAAATCAGGGACATCCCTGATGGCAGGGGAAGTGCTGATCGTTTACGCTGGATACAGAAATCAACGAGGAAGGCGTGTAACCACGATGAACGAGTTTGCCCCCAATTTGTATGAGTACTTTGGGTTGAATCCCCAGGAAAGCAGCGATGTCCTAGGGGTGACACTGTCTGAACGTATTGGCCAGCTTGAACAGACGGGTCTGGGGGCGAATTCGCCACAGCAGCAGCAAATCCAGATCGCTTATGGCGTGCTCAGTAACGTGTCACACCGAGCAATCTATGACGAGACCATCAAGGTTCGGCAGGTTGCATGGCACGAATTGGGTCACCTGGCTAATTTTGGGCGTTTTCCTGTGCAGGGTCAGGCGAGCCCGTTCCAGACTAATCCGCAGACACCACCAGCACAGGGCGGTGTGACGCCGCCTACGGTAGGACCTGGTAACCAGTACGCGTATTACCAAGACCCGCAGCAGTCACAGTTTCCTCATGCTGGGGCAGCGCCGCAGGGTGGAGCACAAACATACGCCTATGGTGACAGCAGCTCCTATGGTACGGGCGGTTATCCCACCAGCAATGTCTATGGAGCGGCTGGTAGCGGTATAACTCAAAGTGGCGAGAGGCCGACTGCGGGCACCCGAGCGGGAATGGCGATCGTGGATTGCATCATCGGCTGCGATTGTCCAGGCCCTGTTTATGCACTGGAGAGCGGTACCGACAACACATTTGTAGCGTATATGCTGAGTGCACTGGTTCTAGTTTCCTACTGCATAGGGTTTGAAGTGCTGCTGGGAGCGACCCCAGCGAAGTTTATCTTTGGCTACAAAGTCCGTGATGTCACGACTGGTGCTTCCCTTAGTTGGGAAACAGTCTTTCAAGCGTAACTGGTGGCGCGTGGTGTATATCGTGCCAGTAGTTGGTTGGACTCATTTCCTTCATTTCGGCGATCGTGGTGTTTACCAGCATTGGTCCCAGCAAGTCAGATGCGGGGTCACAGGATCGACTTGCCAACGCTGAGGTTGTGAGGCGTTAGCAGCGCACTCTGTTCAACCAAACTTCGTCCAAGGCGCGGAGATGCACCTGCTAAAGCTCTCTGCGCCTTTTTGCGAGGATCGTGGCACGCTCAAAAATAAATCTTGAGTGACAAAGCCACAAAAAGTAGAGCATGTGGTGTGCGACTGGTGCTAGGCTTTCGCCAGGGAATGTTTTACAGGAAAATAGTTTCCTGGGGCATGACCCATGTGGTAGTCGCTACACCAAGGAGTTTTCATGCCATCGCTTGCTATGTTGTGTCAGAATCAGGTTGACGATGCCATTACTGCGGAGACCCTGCGGGAGCAGCTGCTCAAGGACTGGAAGGAACTGGAACCTGACCTGCTGACCGTCTCAGCGGACAATGGGGATGATGTGGTGGCGCTGGATTACGGGGAAGCGTACATCGCGGTGATGAATATCCCGGCTCCTATTGGCGACGATACCGTTGAGCTTGTAGGCCCTAGTCGGTTATGGCCGGAGACGGAAGCGTTCAACGGTGATTATCAGGCGCATGCCGTGGTCACGGTGACGGGATTTGGGGAGGATCTCACGGGGCTTGATGACACGTTTTTGCTGTCCAAGGTGGTTGCTTCGCTGGTGGCCATTTCGCCTGAGACTTTTGCTGTGTATTGGGGTTCCGCAAATCACCTGATTTATCCTCCGCTGTTTCGTGAGATCACGATGGAGGCGTTGCCGAATCCGCTGTTGCTGTTGTGGGTTGCCATCAACGTGGGGGAGCGCCCTGATGGTGTGATGACGGGGCATACTGTTGGCCTTGATGCTGTGGGCTTGATGGATATTGAAATTCCGCAGACACCTAAAACCGCTGAAGAGACTGTGGCTTTTCTCGTGGATGTCGCAGATTACCTGCTCACCAATGGCCTTGTGATTAAAGACGGCGATGCGGTGAAAGAAACCGACGAGGAAACAATCCGTGCGGTGTATGCGGTGTCGCTACTCGACCCGGAAAAGACTGTTATCCAGCTGCAAAGCGACATGCCCTACAGTGAGGTCATAGAGCCGCCAAAGAGAGGTTTTCTGGCCCGGTTGTTTGGCAAGTAGTGTGGTGTGAATGAGCCTGACCATCACAACTGTTAATGTCAACGGCATTCGAGCTGCGGTGAGGCAGCGAAGCGAAGAAAACCGTGGTTTCCACCAGTGGCTTCGGCGCAGTTCTACCGATGTTGTGCTGATGCAGGAAGTTCGCGCGACTGAGCAGCAAACCCTCGATGCGCTTGCCCCAGCCATTGATGCGGGTTGGCATTACATTGGCGCTGAGGCATCCGCGAAAGGCCGCGCGGGGGTGGGGGTCCTCTCGCGTTTCCCGCTCGCTGACGTTCAGGTCGGCATCCCCGGGTTTGAGGACGCAGGCCGCTACATCGAGGCATCGCTTGTCGACGCCCCGTTATCCGACGTTCGCGTCGCCTCACTGTATCTTCCTTCCGGGGCTGCGAACACTGAAAAACAGGATGAGAAGTACAGGTTCCTGGACATCTTCGAGGATATCCTGGAGCAGAAAGCCACCCTCATACTCGCATTACGACCATCGGGGGCGATTGGAACATCTGCCATCGCCGCGAGGATTTGAAAAAATTGGAAAGCCAACCAGAAGAAAATCTGGATTCCTCGCTGATGAACGCGCATTTATGGATGCGGTTTTTGGCACCTTCCCTGACGAAGAATCCCAGGTAGCTGACCATGGGGACTTCCTGGGTGCGGTTGACTACGTGGGGACGAAGGGGGCGTCGACAAGCGGCGGTCCATCCGCAGTGGTTTGATGTGGCGCGGCGTCTTCACCCTGACGATGCGCCGTACACATGGTGGACCTACCGGGGGCAAGCCTTTGACACAAACGCTGGGTGGCGCATTGATTACCAAGCGGCCACGGGGGCAATGCTGGAACGAGCGGAAAAAACCTGGGTGGACAAAGCGTCTGCCTATGAGCTGCGATGGTCAGACCATTCGCCGCTTAACGTCACCTACACCACCAACTAGCGGGGAGGCTTTAAACGCTGGGCCGCGGCCTAAGCGCGGCGTTGCAGCTGAACATAACGCAGGATGAGAATGAGACTCATGCCGCAAAAAGAAACAACGATATCCCACCGCACAACGATTTCAGCAGGGTAAATGCGCTTCCGGCCTGCGCAATAAAAACCGGGGATCTTGGGGTACAGTGCGAGGAGAAGAAGCGTGGTGAAATTTTCAAGGTAGTCGAACACGCCGGTCAATACAGGTGCTAGCCGCAGGATTCTGTTTGGCCGGGAATCCCACCGTAGTGCCGTCTGCAACGTGGCAATAGAAAGTGTATACGTGAGGGCAAAAAGCCCTGGGTAGAGCATGTCAAGAGGAAGCTGCTTGGTGAGGTAATATCGGCGGCCGTCGTCCCCAAGGCATCAAACAGCGAACTGATGTAGGTGGAATCGTACTCTAGGGGCCGCATGTCAAGGGGATACATTCCACCTGCTGCGTCCCGAAGATGGGGGAGCGTGATCAGAAGCATAATGAAGTAGATGCCGGTCGTGCACAAAAGGAGCACAAGGAGAAAAAAGTTCTTTGGTGCACTGAGCGGGTTCTGCAACATGGACTCCTGGGGTCTTGATAGTTCCACCATACAAAATACGTCGTAGGGGTCAGCTCCCGCCTCAGGCGCGCTGTAACGGCTGTTTCATGGTTGTGTTTTGTCGCCGAAGCCGCTCGAACAAGGGTGTTGAAATGAGGAAAACCCGGTAGCATGGGCAGCGTGAAAGAATCTAGCCTGCTTCCGCTTTCCCTTATTACCGCAGTCATTGCCGTCACGGGTTTAACCGTTGGCGGCGTGTACTTGAGTTCTACTGCTGGGCACTCCAAGGGGCCTGAGTTTTCCTACAAAGAAGTGCAAGCTGTCCCGGCATCGCAGCCGACGCCACTGGACCAGGGGCTTCCTCCGGAATCGGACATTAACAAGGTCATCACTGGACTTGCCGATCGCCAGGCCAAGGCTGCAGAAAAAGGGGACCGTCCCACTGCTGGTGGTAAATGCGCCACGTACGATGGTTTTACCCTTTGCGGGGCCATGAATAAGCGCTACCAGGAATTAGGTGGCGTTGATGGTGTGTTGGGTCGTCCCATGAGCAATGAAGTACTCAGCCAGGATGGCCACGGTACCCGTGCCGTGTTCCAGCGAGGCATGATGTTCTACTCACCTACCACGGGTGCACACGAAGTCACGGGGGCAAACCTCATTAAATACGCGCTGTTGAAGTTCGAGGGTGGCGTGCTGGGCTACCCCACAGGCAGTGAAGAGAAGCAGGATAACGGCACTATCCAGCCCTTTGAAGGACATACCTATCTCACAGCGTCGAGCAAAGGGGGCGTGCACTACATTGGCGGACGCATCTACGAATACTGGCAAAAGCATGGCGGCCCCAGTAGTGAGTTTGGATACCCGCAATCCGACATAATTGACGTTTCCGCTGAATACCAGGGAATAGGTGACCGATTAGTCCTGTTCCCCACGGGCCAAGTCATTGTGTCGTCCTCGCGGACCGGAGACATTGTGGTGGAGCAACTGCCACAGCAACAACAGCAGCAGCCCCAGACGGTAGAGCCTGAGCAACCTGAAGCTCCTGAGGAAGCTCAGCCAGTGCCCAACAGTTAGCTGTCCACCGGTTACACTAGTGGACTATGAGCGAACAGACTTCTGCGAAGAAACAACGCGCCGTATCTGGCATCCAACCCACTGCTGATTCTTATCACCTGGGAAATTACCTGGGTGCCTTGAAGCAGTGGATTGCGCTTCAAGACGAGTACGAGGCGTTCTACTTCATCCCGGATCTGCACGCCATTACTGTTGATCAAAATCCGAAGGAGTTGCACGAACGCACTATCGCCGGCGCGGCTCAACTGCTTACCTTAGGTATCGACCCCAGCAAGTCCACCCTGTTTGTCCAATCCCAGGTGCCCGAGCATGCGCAGCTCGCATGGGTGCTGAACTGCCTCACTGGTTATGGTGAAGCAAGCCGCATGACGCAGTTTAAAGACAAATCAGTCAAACAGGGCGACCGCACCTCCGTTGGATTATTCACCTATCCCATGCTGATGGCGGCGGATATTCTGCTGTACCGGCCGCAGGTAGTGCCTGTGGGGGAGGACCAGCGCCAGCATCTCGAACTGACACGCAACCTTGCGGAGCGTTTCAACGCGCGGTACAAAAAAACCTTTGTCGTGCCAGAGGGAATCATCCCCGACGGCACCTCCAAGATTTACGATCTGCAGAAACCCCACCGCCAAGATGAGCAAATCAGGGGATAACCCCAAGGGCCTGATCAACCTGCTCGATGATCCGAAGGTATCTGCCAAGCGCATCAAGAGCGCGGTGACTGACAATGATGGTGAAATCCGTTACGACAAAGAACACAAGCCGGGTGTGTCCAACCTCTTGGCTATCCAATCGGCTTTGACTGGTCGCAGCATTGATGATCTTGTAGCAGACTACGAAGGCCAGGGCTATGGTGCACTCAAAACCGATACTGCTGATGCCCTCGAAGCATTCACGGCACCGCTGCGTCCTCGTTACGCAGAACTCATGTCAGACCGCGCAGAGCTGGAACGTGTGCTGAAAAGCGGGGCCGACCGCGCCCGGGAAATTGCATCCCGCACCCTCGCGGACGTTTATGATCGTGTGGGTTTTCTTGCCTACCCAGGGTAGACAGCTAGTCTCCGGCCTGCCGGTAGCCGCGTCGGAGATCGTCCACAATATACGGTCGATCAAGCGTTGACGCTGGTAGGTCGCGCGGCTGGTTATCCCGCCCAAATACCCCAGCGGCCTGCAACACCTCTGTGGAGGCATACCGTAACTGTGGTGCACGTTCGGGGACTTCTAACCGCGTGCCTTCAGGCGCGCACAATGCGTAGCCCCAATCGCCAAATGTTGGTACATGTACGTGATACGGAATGACGCTCGGGCAACCGGCGGCTTTCAACGTGGACTGTACCCGCCAGAACACATCGGGAGTGGAATAGGCACTGGAGGCTTGAACCACCATCCGTCCCTCTGGGGCGAGCTGCTTTCTGGCTAAGACGTAAAACTCCTCCGAATACAGGCGGGCAAGAATGCTGTTGTCGGGGTCGGGGAGGTCAATAATCACGGCGTCGAAAAGCGTGCCGTCGCCACCTTCCCGCAGCCATGTGAATGCATCCGTGTTAATGATATGGACGCGGGGATCCTCCATAGAACCGCCATTATCTTGGCGCAGAATTGTATTTGCCACGTGTACCACCTCAGGATCCAGTTCAACCTGAGTCACATGAATATCCATGCCGATGAGTTCGCGGGCTGCGAGTCCGTCACCGCCGCCAATGACCAGGACATTCTTAGTTTTTTCGGATATGGCTGGGTACACGAGCGATTCTGTGTAGCGGTATTCATCGCGGCTGGAATATTGTAGACCGCCATTGAGGTATAAGCGGTGGTCTTTGCCCTGAATTGTCACCACAATATCCTGGTAATCAGATTGGTGACTATACACAATAGGATCACGATAAAGCCGCTGCTTCGCGCTATGCAAAATTGATGAACTTAACACCAATGCGCTCACCAACACCACGCCCGATGTCGCCAGCGCCGTAATGGTGACAAACACATGCACACGGGGCATGGAGCGCCGCAATAGCACTGCAGCGATAAAGAGCGCCGCAGCAATATTGACCATGCCAGCAGCAAGCGTCCCACGCACCATGCCCAGCCAGGGGAGCAGCACAAACGGCCACGCAAGCCCGCCCACCAACGCCCCCACATAATCGGCAAAATTCAGGGTGGCCAGTAATGAACCGCTCCCACGGGCATCGGTCATCTTGCCCTGCTGGATTAAGGTCATCAGCAACGGCAATTCAGCTCCCACCAGCACACCAATCGCCAACGTTGAAATCACCAACGCCACCAGCGACTGTCCTACGGTGGCGAACACAATATACAGTGCTAGTGCCGACGCCCCGCCAACCACGCCCAACAACGCCTCAACCACGAGAAAAGTCTGCGCCGGTGCCTTTAAAAAAGGCTTGGCCAGCAACGCTCCCAAGCCCAACGACGCCACATAACCCGCCACAATTAACGACGTCTCCACCACGCCGCCGCCATTCAAACTTGCGGAAAGAGTCAACAAAGCCAATTCATAGACCAGTCCCGATGCTGCGCAAATGGCCACAGAAACGAGAAGTAACCAGCGCCAAATGGGCGTGCTGGGTGGTGAGGGTGGTGTCTTGTCCGTCATGCGAGGTTGAACCTACTCCACGTCGTCACAATAGTGTTTTCCGACGGATACACATGATACGACGCCCATTCCAACCCGTCCTCGGTCGGAGCGCCGCCAAGAGCCGTAATGTGAAAATCGCCCTCACCAGGGAATTGAACCACCAGTGTATCGAGCGCTGCGATGTGCTCTGCGTGGCTGCGGAACGCGGCGTCGTCAAGCGTGCTGATGGCTGACTGCAACCGGTACCCCGGCAGCTCAGCGTACGTGGGCAGCGGCTGGCCTTTCGAACGGGCCGTGCACGAAATTTCCTCCCGAAAAAGCGGCTGGTCCGGTGCCGATACGCTGGTTACCGTCACCACATGCGACGCGCCGATCACGCCAAGATGTAGCCGGTATGAATTATGAATGACGGTCTCTTCAGCAAGCACCTCCGGCAGAGGTCCATTCCACCGCACCCCCAGATCGGCAGCGCTGACATCTTTAATTGGGCAGCTAATACGATGCATCCTCGCTACTACCTGCTATTTCGGTGCCGGGTAGACGGTGAACTCCCCGGGAAGCACCACACGACCGGTGGACATTTCCCACGAATCATCATTTGCCCAGCCCTCAAAACCTAAACGAAGCTCGCCGGTGCTATCTGCCATGTCGATATACCGCATCTCGCCCGACTGCGGCAGCCCCGTCGTGCCGATAGAACGATACTGCGCGTGCCCACGCTCACCTTCATGGTAGGTGACGCCCTCAAAATCAAGAGGGGATTGCGGATGAAGCGCCTGCTTACGGGTGGTCCACCACACCAGCTCAAGCTGCCCCTCGTCAACCTCAACGCCCAGCCAGCTTGCGCCATCACCACCGTCCAGTAAATGCTCGTACCACGTAAACGGTCCCTGCTGCACAACCAGTGTGCCGCGGACCACATAATCCGTGGCACCATAGACAATGATCGCTCCAGGAGCGAGCCTGTCCGGACCGAACTCTGCGGCACCAGTCACCTCGTCAAAAGGATCGCGTTGGGGCGCCGACGCCGCGTTATTACGCATTTCTGCTAAAGGATCACGGTTTCTCATGGCCAATACTGCAACAACCAGCAGAATCGCGCCAATAATCACAACAAGGGCAATAAGAAGGGTCATGATCATTATGTTTTAGCCTTATAAAGTATAGAGTGCACTGCAGTATTCGGCCCCCAGTATATACACCTGAAGCAGGTGGGCTGGCTGTATGCGGTATATGCAGGGAAATTAGATGTTCGTACCATATGCCCGGATGTGTCATTTGTGCTGCCAATATGCTCTATCTGTGTGTGTTTTGTTCGAATGGCTACCCAAATTGGGGTGGAAAATGTGCCCGTTTTGCCATGGGCTAGCGGCGGGGTCGCGAATGCTCTACACTGAGGACTTGTTGGGGTGAGGTGAACAAGTGAGAAGGGGCAAATAAGGGAGGGGCATGTCCGCTGGTGCGCGTGACCTAGCTAGCTTAGCTAGTCTGGCTACACGCATCAGTTAGGACGTGGCACAACTTGACACTTTCTTTGGGGGATTCACCTAACCCTGGCGCTCTGCTGTTCCAGCGTACTGTGTAAGGCGAGATTCTGAACAACAGTTTGAACCCCGTTTCCAGCACGCTAGTGTTAGATGAAACATGTGCCCGCACGTTTCATCCGCGATCTAGCAACAACACCCACACCACGTTAGGACATGGCCACCGTGACCTCGAACAACGAGAATGGTAGCGCCCCGACAACTCGCCCGCATCCCCGAGACACAGACGACTTTGGGATCGAGCGTGTCACTCAGGACGAGCCAGGATTTGTTGACCGCTATCGCCAAAAGTGGCCGTGGTTTGACCACATTATGCGGATGAATGAGCGTTACTCCCAGATGGGTGGCAGTCAGTATTCTGCAGGCATCACCTACTTTTCGGTGCTGTCTATGTTCCCCATCTTGATGCTGGTTTTCGCCGTAATTGCGTTCATCTTGGCGGGGCGTCCCGACTATGTTGAGCAAGTGCAACAGTATATCTCCCGTATGGTCAATGGTGAGATGGGGGAGTCGGTGAACAGTATCATTGAGGTCGCTATTTCACAGCGTGGCACCATTGCGGGTTTGGGTGCCTTTACTGCGGTATGGTCAGGGCTTGGATGGTTGAATAACCTGCGGTACGGGGTGTCCAAGATGTGGAAGATTGACCCCACTCGGGGAAGTGCCGTGATGATGAAGCTCAAGGATCTGCTTGGCTTAGTGCTGCTGTTCTTTATTTTTGTCCTGGCTGCGGCAATATCTGTTCTTGGCTCATCGGGAGTGAGCCATCAGGTTCTGATATTTCTGCGCATTGACCAAAGTCTCAGCGTTTGCGCCGCTGTTAAAGGTCATTGCGATCCTGCTGGGCGTGGTCGCTAACTTTGTGCTTTGTTTCTGGTTGATAGCGTATCTTCCACGAACCAAGGTGCCCCGGCGTTCCGCTTTCCATGCCGCTTTGATCGCCGCGGTTGCGTTTGAGGTGTTTAAACAGGTTGGATCGATGTTTTTTAGTAACGCGCTCACCAACCCTGCCGGAGCCACGTTTGGGCCGATTATTGGCGTTATGGTGCTGCTCTATATTCTGTGGCAAATCCTGCTGTACTGCTCGGCGTGGGCCGCGACCACGGAGGAATCGCTGGCGATTGCCCATGTTGACGCTCCTGAACCTGCGGTCATCCGAATCCGACAAGAAGTGGCTTTGGTTCCTGAGCCAGCAACCTCTGCGAAAATGCTTGGGCATCGGTGCGGCGCTAGGTCTCGTCGTGAGCGCGATGTGGCGGGGCGTGACGCGAACACAACGACGCTAAAAGATCCCCAGAGAATGGTTAGTCGTCCCGACGGTGAAGACGAAGCTGCACCATTGCCCACACCAACACTGCAGTGAGTAGGCCGGCAACAATGCTAAGAGGTGTGAGGATCTTCCAGGTGGCAACATCGGTCTGAGTCCTGGCCACCTGACTCGGATGCCGAATTTACTGGAGGCGGTGTGACGGTTTCCGTCGAATCCGCATGAGAGTCTGATGAACGGGAAGCAGATTCCGCGCCAGGTAGTGCCTGTACAACCCCCAGGTTACTGGGGTGCGAGGCAAGAGCGGCGTCGATAAGCAACTGGCCTTGCCGCCAGGTTGGTGCGGCATCGGTGGTGGCGTCAAGGAGTATGACCGCAGTCCTGTGCCCATTTCGGTTGACGGCGCTCACATATGTGTGGTTTGCCGCGTCAGTGAAGCCGGTTTTGCCGCCGATACTGGTCGGGTCCTCATGCAGCATTTGGTTATCGTTCCACATCTGAAACCCGGGGTTATCGCCCCAGCCGGGGAAATCGTACTGCGGTGTGGCGACACTTTTCGCAAATTCCGGAATGCTCCAGGCGTGCCGGTAAATGAGGCCAAGATCGAATGCCGATGTGGACATGCCTGGGGCATCCAATCCCGAGTAGCTGGCTGGCCGTGTGTCTTGGGCGCCTAGAGACAACGCAAGCTTATTGATCTTGTCCAGTGTTGCTTCATCGCCACCGAGTTCTTGGGCAAGCGCATGGGCGGTGTCATTTCCGCTGGACAGTAGCAGGCCGTAGAGAAGCTGTTCCACAGTGTAATGGCCTCCATCTCCAATCCCTGCGGCAGATCCTTCGACCTCAGTGCTTTTCAGGAGAAATGGTGACCTTTATGAAGGTCAAGCTTTTTGATCGATACGATTGCGAGCAAGACCTTGATAATGCTGGCTGGCCGATAACGCCCGTGGGGATCCTTAGCAGTGAGAACTTCGCCGGTGTCAAGGTCGTAGACAAGCCAGGCGGATGCTCTGACCTCGGTGGGAAGTGTGAAGTCCGAAGCTGCGATGATTCCGCACTCTGACATGCGGTTGCCACCGGCTTTTGTTTCTGCGGTGGGTAGTGGTGCCAGTGCTGGCACGCCAGGTTTGGGAGACTCAGAGCTGGAGTCTACCTGCGGTGGCTGGTATGCCTGAGGGCAGTTATCGGTGTTGGGTGGGCCTTCCCGCGTGGTTGTAGATGTGGTTTGCGCGTGCACCGCTGGAAGTGGTGCAGCTAAGGAACAAGCGGCAGCCGTAGTTGCAGTGATGGTAAGCACATGAAGGGCAGGTATGCGAAAACAGGATGAAGTGCGCGAGGAAGACACCGACAAGAGGTTTGCCATAGGGAACTAGTGTATGTGACTTGTACCAGGTGATTGTAGATTTCCGGGTAGTGTTGTGGGGTATGCAGAGTCATTCTCATGATCTCCTCGAGATAAACCCAGAGTACAAGTCACTATCCCGCGAGGTTGTGCACCAATTGCCAAAAGTTGTGTTGCACGACCACCTTGATGGGGGGTTGCGTCCAGCCACCATCGTGGAGTTGGCTGCAACATCAGGGTACAGCGGACTCCCTACCACCGATCCGGAAGAACTGGGTCAATGGTTTTTGATGCTGCGAATTCTGGCTCGCTGCCACAGTATCTAGAGACATTCGCCCACACCTGCGCGGTCATGCAAACAGAAGACGCTATTGAACGCGTAGCGCGGGAGGCCGTAGAAGATCTTGCCGCAGACGGTGTGGTGTACGCGGAGTTGCGTTTCGCCCCCGAGCAGCACCAGGAGCAAGGTTTGACACTGCAACAGGTTGTGGATGCTGCCGTTCGTGGATGTAAGGCGGGTGAACAATCCGCACAAGAACAGGGGCATGTGATTATCGCTCGCCTCATACTGTGCGGTATGCGGCACGCAACGCGTACTCAAGAAATTGCAGAGTTGACCGTCCAGAACTGTGGCCCGGATTCTCCCGATTCGTATGTGGTTGCTTTTGATATCGCTGGCGCTGAAGACGGTTTTTCCCCTGACCAGCATGCTGAAGCATTTACGCTGCTACGTGATAATTTCGTGCCCTTCACCGTTCACGCAGGTGAAGCTGCAGGTGAGGAGTCCATTTGCTGCGGCTATGCGCCAGGGGGCATGCCGCCTTGGGCACGGCGCTCGGGTATACGAGGACTTCGGCGTTGATGCAGAGAACGTGGGGATTCAGCCAGGACGCATGTCCAGTTTTCATCCGTGATCGCGGCACTGTGCTGGAACTATGTCCCACCTCAAATGTACAGACCGGGGTAGTTGATGATATTGCGGACCACCCACTTCCACTTCTGCATCAGCTTGGTTTTGCCTGCACGGTGAACACCGACAATCGCCTCGTCTCTGGCACCACCATGACTGATGAGATGATGGTGCTGGTCGACGTGTTCGGTTACGACCTTGAAGGGCTGTTTGAACTCACCACCACGGCTATCGACGCCGCGTTCCTCCCTGTTCTGCAGCGCCGTGAGATTTACGACACCCTCATTGTTCCCGGCTACGCCAAGTTTGCAGCCGAACAGGACCATCAGGCTGACACGCTGGTGACCACGATCAGGGGCGAATCAACGCGGGCTGATCTTCACCCTAGATGAGGAAACCTCGCCATGATTGATCCCTCAGATGCTGGAAGAACTGGGATTGATCCCAAAGACCTGGGATCATTGAGAGTGGGTCACCGAGAGGACCTCGGTGACCGTTTTGTTACTCAGAATTTGCTGAAGCGTTTGCTGAGGCTTTCCTCAAGTTGCTTCCAGCCTTCTACCTCGTTGGTGTAGGGTGCTGATGGAACATAACCAGAGGTTGCTCCCAGCATGTAGGCGATGTACTCCTGCAGCGCTGGGTCCGCGACGAGGATGGAGTTGACGGCATCATCGGCAGCCCAGTCTGCGGCATCGGCCAATAGCTCATAGGCTTGGCGCATTTGGTCCGTATCGACAGCCTGGGGGCCTTTGGCAATATCATCCGCAATGCCAGTGAAGGAATAGGCGTTATCGGAGTGGACCTGCACCTCCAGGGTGCCGCCGTTTGCGGCCTCCATGATGTCGCTCCATGTCGATACGGAAGCGAGGTCATGATCAGAGTGCTCCACCAGCCACCGGACCAGGCTACGCCTGTTGTTGAAGGTGTAGATTTCGCCGTAACGTCCCAAAAAAATACTGGTTGCCCGTTGATGTAGGTTCGCAGGGAGTATAGGAGGCGGCCGTCAATGGCGATTTTGATGGGGTCACACCTGCTTCGCCCCAGACCGATGCGTCGTAGGGTCGGCTCCTCTTCGGCTTTTTTTGGCTGCTTCCGCTTCTTCGGCGCGGCGCTTTTCGGCGGCGATGTTAGCAGCATCAATGTCGGATTGGGCGGTATTGACGGCGTCGGCATCGGTGTCGGGCACGAAGACGATGTCATCAAGGGAATCAAGAATTTTGTCCCAGTTGTTTCAGCACAGCGTGCCCCACCGAGGTCCATTCGACATGCCGCCTTCGCCTGCATAATGCTTGCCGCCGCGTTGCACGTTCATGAGCATGCTGTGGCTGTCAAAGAAGGATTCCACATCGGTGAGCGCACATACGCCTGCGAGGCTGCGGGCTACGGCGAAGCTGCGAGCAACCCCGGAGACATTCTCATGCGAGGGTCGCCCTGCAAGGAAACCTGGCACCCCAACAAGGTCCATCGTTTTGAGGTGGCACGACCCGTGCCGCATCGCGTGAATTAAACGCCCCCACTTGTGTGTGTTAGCAGGTCGCCCCTGATCGGAGGAGAGAAAGGCCAACAGTTCTGCTGGGGAGTGGAAGAAGTAGACGTTATCGTCGCCACCCAGGAATGCTTGCCATTCCTGGCCGTGTTCCTTCCAGCTTGGTGCCCAGAGGGTGTAAAAAGTCACCGTCGGTGAGGGAAAGCTTGACGGGAACACCTTGTTGTGCCATGACGCCAGATACCAGCTGGTTTAGCCTGTCTGGTCGGAAGTAACCCTTGAAAGCCATTCCAGAGTTGGTGGTCCGCAATGGGCCGGTTTGCACTGGATCACCTGCTCTCGATGATTTGGCCGTCGCCTTTTGTACATGGGCCACGTGGCTGTCCCAGACAAGAAGATCACCAGGGATGAGTTCTTCAGCGCTGACAGGGCGACCAATGTTTTGTCTCTGGGCGAGCCTTGGCACTCGACCCCCGGCTTGTCTCCATGCCCTACTGCGTGAGCCCTGAGCAGTCAAACTCCTGCCCCAGGGAGTGGTTCCTCCCCACACAGGGGTTCCCATCTGGCTGAGTGCAGCGTTGACTGCTTTTTGTCCGGCATCACCGGGCGCGTTTTTGTTACCCGTCTTTTCCAGTGTGCTTGTGGCGGTTGGTGGATTGCCTTTGTCGTCTCGTGTGCACCGTCTGCAGCTTTTTGGTCTTTAAACTGCGTGACGTTGCTGGGTTGTGGCTTTCACAGCCGCGAGGTCGTTGAGTTGTTTGGTCAGTGGCTCCAGCTCGCGTGATGAGCTGGTTGCTGCGGACACCGCTGCTTTCTGGGTTTGTTGGGAAAGGTTTTCATCTGTGCAGTGGTTGCCGCCATGGTTACGGGAACGAATGGGCGTACCGCGAGGCAAGCTTTGCCCGCTTCACGAAGGTAGTTGATCCCCATCGTGACCATGTCTCGCCCGGGCTTTTGAGATGGGGGCGAGGGCATCGGCCACGATTTTTGCTGTGCGCTGCATATCGCCGTCTAAGGCTGTAGCGACGGCCATGATGGTTGGAGTGGACACACCAAAGTAGTTGGCGAGCGGCCCAGCGGCGCTGGCATCTGGCACTTTCCCCAGATCGACCCGTGGGCAGGCATGGGGGTGTTGTCGCGTAGTACGGCGAGGGTCTGCAACATGGTCATTGCTGTACCGCCTCTAGCTTGTGCCCTAGTTCGGAGTCCGCATGGAGGATACTGTCGATGCTGGCCAGCGAGGCGTCGACAATAGTGGAAATGTCATCCACAAGTTGGCGGTGGCGGGTTCTGCTGGCTTCTAGCGCTGCTGAAAGCGCATGGTTAAAATCACGCACCCAGGACCGTCGGGGAAAAGATACTGACGGCGCGGGCAGGCTTTGATGCTCATGGAATAAATCTGATACGAGTTTTCGGGCGTGGATATCAATATCAAGATCGCTCTACAGCTTTGGACTGACAATGCCCCCGACAAGGTTCCCTCGTTAAAGAACCCAATGAGGAATATGCCTACGATAAAAAGCTATGCACATCACTGTTGTTGATCATCCGCTTGCTGCATCACGGTTAACCTATGCGCGATGAGCGCAGCGATACTGCTACTTTTCCGGGCCGCCTTGGCTGACCTTGGCACTATGCTGATTTACGAGGCGTCACGACACCTGGATGTTGGAGTATCTCGATACGAAAACCCCGGTAGGAATAGCTCAGGGCACACGGTTGAAGAATCCGCCGATCATTGTTCCAGTGATCCGGGCTGGTTTGGGTATGGTGATCCGGCATTGTCTGCGATTCCTGATGCTCAGGTTGGTTTTATTGCTGGCGCGTAATGAACAGACTCCACGAACCTCGCGCCTTATCTTGGAGGCACTCCCGAGACACTTGCGGGGCAGACGGTGTTCGTGTGGATCCGATGCTTGCGACAGGTGGATCATTGCTGCACGCCATTCAGCTGCTTGACGGAACGAGGTGCCACCGACATCACCGCCATTTGTATGGTGAGCGCTCAGCCGGTGTCGACGCCCTGGCAGCATCCGGTTTGCCGGTGCGCCTGTTACCGCCACCATTGACCCGCAGCTTAATGATGATGCCTACATTGTTCCTGGACTCGGCGATGCGGGGACCGGTCGGCGGCCCACGCAATATTGACCTTTAGGGATCAGACCCGGTCGACAAAGCGTCGTAGTGTCTGATGTAGCTGCGTCCAAGACCGATTGTGCTTTATCACGGTCGGTGGGTGCATCGCCTCACTATAGATTTTGACTTTTGTTTTCGGTCCCAGATGCGCGAATGGACACACGGAGGGTCACACCAGTGGTGGCATCATGGCTCGGTGAGACGAAGCCCTTTGACCGTCGACCACCGTGGACGGCGTGATCGTGCATCCCGCAAGGGTTGCGGGGCGGAGTGTCCGAGAGGGCGTCGATGAGACGTTCGGGTCGGTGGTGCGAACCGCTATCTGGGTGCCAACAAAATACCCATATCTTTTTGTACAACCGATCAAGCTCGTCGGCGAGGGTCATGCCGCGTGCTTTAAGTTCGGCGGCCCATGCACACGTGATGAGTGCTGTGGCGATGCCATCTTTATCCTGAACCAGGTCAGGGCGGCATGTGCCATCCCGCTTCTTCGTAGGCGAATGCGAGCTTTTCATCAGGTCCCGCAGCCCGTGAGAGGTTTTTAAAGCCGGTGGGGGTTTCACGATAGTCCCAGTTGTGATCCGCCGCGATCGCGCGAAGCAATTGGGATGATACGGCAGAGGTAGCAACGATGGGGGCGGGGATCAGCATCGCCTGTCGGTCCACCTGCGGGCACGAGTCGAACTGCAAGTAAAGCGCCTAGTTCGTCGCCGCTGAGCATGCGGTGCGAACCATCGGATGTTCTGTAGCCAATCGCGCATCGGTCAGCGTCGGGGTCAAGAGCGATGATGATATCGGCATCCTGTTCGGCGGCAAGCTCCCAGGACCAGCTTGCGGCATGCGCTCTCTGCTGGGGAAACTGATGCAGGAAAGGTGGGGTCGGGATAGTGCTGCGCCAGCACCGGCCAGGTCAAGGCAAATCCCGCTGCCTGTAATGCCTGGTTCATAGTGCGCCCACCGACGCCGTGCAGCGCGGTGTAAGCCACTCAATGCGGCCCGCTCGTTGTTAACCCGCAGGAGGTCCTCGCCTGGGCTCGACGAGTTTGACCACAGCTGTCGATGTAGCGTCTCACTTGGTCAGCGGTGGGCGCACCGTGACGCGTGGGACGTTGAGTGGTCGCCCACGGCCGCTATGGCGGCTTCGATACTGGGTTCGTGGACGCGGAGATCTGCGCGCCGTCGCCAGCGTAGATCTTGTACCCGTTGTCAGGTGCCGGGTTATGCGAGGCAGTGATTTGTATGCCGGCATCGAATCCCCTGTTGCGCACCATCCATGGCACGAGTGGCGTGGGTGAGGGGACGGGAAGGAGCGTGACTTCAAAACCGGCACCCGCACATACCTCGGCCGTTGTGGTGGCAAAGATATGTGAGCCGTAGCGGGCGTCGTAACCGATCACTACTGATGGCGTGACATCGCTGCTGAACACGCTGTCTGGCAATGGATGCGACTGGTCGTCTTGCTGTTCCCTGTGACAGTTCCTGCGATGCGTGGGCGGCCAGCCAGCTGGCCAGGCCGGCGCTGATGCGAGTCACCTGCAACACGTTCATGTGGCCTTCGGCGGGGCCGACGGGAGCGCGCATTCCTGCCGTCCCAAAATGAAGTCCACAGGTGTGGGTGTGAGGCTCATGTGTCTGTGCTGAATCACGTGGTGGGTTGTGGGTGATGCGGCGGCCTGTCGCGGCATAACTATAGAATCGTGGGAGTAGAGTTTGCCAGAAAGGGGCATTTTTATCGGGCATCCGCCAGCACGTTGACGAATGGCTTTGCCGCGCATGGCGAGACAGTGATTGGTTGGCGGAGGCATTTTCATACTCACCCTGAGCTGCACCAGGAGCGCCACACCACCGAGTTCATTACGACTGTGCTCCGCGAGCACGGGATGACTCCAACCTTGTTTCCCACCACAGGGCTGATGGTGGATATTGGCCCTGGTGTCGGTCCGCGCATTGCGTTTCGTGCTGACCTGGACGCGTTGCCCATCGAAGAAACCGCACCCGTGGCTTTTCGCTCCGCCTCCCGGGTGATGCACGCCTGCGGGCACGATGTGCATACCGCGATTGTGTTGGCGTTGGCGTGTGCGCTGAATACGTATCCGCTCACCGTTGGGCTTCGTTTCATTTTCCAACCGGCGGAGGAAGTCATGGAGGGTGGCGCGCCGGATGTGATCACCTGGGGCGGATTGAATAATGTGAGCAGCATTTTTGCCCTGCACACGGAGCCGAAGCTTCGGGTTGGCAAGGTTGGGTTGCGCACTGGAGCGATCACGTCGGCTGCGGATATTATTCATGTGCATGTGCATGGCCCTGGTGGGCATACCTCCAGGCCACAAGTCACCACCGATGTTGTGTACGCTCTGTCCAGCGTGGTCACACAACTTCCCGCGTTGCTCAGCCGCAGGCTGGATCCGCGTACCGGCACCGTGCTGGTGTTCGGGGCCATCAACGCAGGCCATGCGCCGAATGCCATTCCAGAAACTGGCAGTGTGTCCGGAACCATTCGCACCGCCGACATTGGGGTATGGCGGACCGTGCAGCCGCTGTTGGAAGAGCTCATCGCACAGATCATCGCCCCCACCGGCTGCGGCTTCTCCATCGACTACACTCAAGGGGGTACCCCCTGTAGTCAATGATGACGTTGCCACTGCTTTGCTTGCCGACGCCGCCCGAGCCATTGACCCGCATGCGCTTGTCCACTCGCCCCAGTCATCCGGGGGTGAGGATTTCTCCTGGTATCTCGAACATATCGCGGGTTCGATGGCTCGATTGGGATGCTGGTCGGGGGAGGGCGAGCCGAAAGACCTTCACCAGGCTGACCTGTACATAGACGAACGATGCATCAACGTGGGCATTCGGCTTTTTGCGTCCGTTGTGGAGGAGTATTCCCGCGCTGAGTGAAAAGCAGGGGGGTGTGCATTACACTATCTTGTGTGATCCTGACCCCGCCACCCTTGAGCAGACCCAGCAGAGGAGACCTTGTGACCAAGCGAATCGTTATTATCGGCGGCGGCCCAGCCGGATACGAAGCCGCACTTGCCGGCGCAAAGTATGGGGTGACATTACCCTGGTGGAGGACCAGGGGCTTGGAGTGCGGCGGTCATTCATGACTGTGTCCTCTAAGTCTTTTTATTGCAGCAACGGGATTGCTACGGATCTCCGCCGTGTCGACGACATGGGTTTCCAGCGCCCTGAGGTCGCGGGGAAACTTCTTGAACTTGAGGCCGTCAATGCTCGCGTTCAGGCGCTGGCGCAGGCCCAAACAACGGATATTCGTGCACAGATGGACCGCGCTGGCGTTCGTGTGATTGACGGTCGGGGATGTTTTCGACGACACAACCCCAAGCAGGTCACGCACTACATTACAGGTGACGCATGCGGATGGTCACGAGGAGACCATCGAACGTGACTTTGGTGCTGATAGCAACAGGGGCGTCGCCAGGATTTTGCCCGGTGCGCAGCCGGACGGGGAGCGCATTCTCACATGGCGGCAGGTGTACGAGATTAATGAGCTGCCGGAACATCTGATCGTGGTGGGGTCTGGCGTGACCGGCGCGGAGTTTGTGTCCGCCTTTGCTGAGCTTGGCGTTCCGGTCACGATGGTCGCGTCGCGTGACCGGCATTCTCCCGCACGATGACGCTGATGCCGCCGACGTGTTGGAGACGGTGCTGGCCGAGCGTGGTGACCTTGGAAAAAGGACGCTCGCGTCGATTCCGTGATACGCACCGATGATGGCGGAGTGTTGGTCTCGTACCACGGACGGAGGGAAATCAGGGTTCGCATGCGTTGATGACGGTCGGCTCTGTACCCAACACCGATGACCTGGGACGGGATATTGTCGGCATCGAGACCACGCCGTCGGGAACATATCAGTTGATCGCGTGTCACGCACATCTGTGGCCGGGGTGTATGCCGCTGGTGACTGCACTGACCTCTTCCCTTGGCTCGGTCGCCGCGATGCAAGGGCGCATAGCCATGTATCACGCGTTGGGGAGGAGTGAGTCCCTATCCGCTTGCTGAAGACCGTACACGGCTGTGTTCACCCGCCCGGAGATCGCGGCGGTGGGGTCACCCAAGCGCAGGTCGAGTCCGGCGAGTGGCTGCCCGCGTGTTTTGTTGCTGGCGACAAACCCGCGCGCAAAAATGCGTTCCTTACGACACGGGGCTCAGTGAAGCTTCGCCGCCGCCACCAGGGACCATCATCGGTGGTGTGATTGTGGCAACCCACCAGCGTCAGAGCTCATTCCTGCCCATCGCTGCTGCCGTGAACAACAGCCTCACCGTGTCTCGACCTCGCTGGGATCTTTTTCGGTGTACCACCTTGTCCGGGTCCATCACCGAGGCGGCCCGCCAGTTGGTACAGCACGACGACCCGGCTAACACGCCGCTTATCGACGCCCCACGCCTCACCGTGCAGTTCCAGTGCCCGGCGCGCCGGCGGTAACCCGCCATGCCGTGAACACCACCACCGGGTGGTGTGGGAGGCAGAGGCGAGGTAGACCCAGGCACGCCGCGTGTCGTGAGGCGCGGGAGTCGGGTCGAGCCACGAGCGGACGTGAGTGGTTTGCCCCGCCTGCGATGTCGCCGCCGCTGTAGTTCGGGTTGTCGTCCTCCAACTGTTGTACTGATCGGCTCACACCCGTTCGATCTGGTCGTGGAATCCGGGGCGCGGTGCTCGATGTGGGTGAGGATGTGTGACGTCACATCGCCCCGGTATCTCGGTGGAACGTGGGCGTATGCCCAGATGGGGGTTGGAGGTTTCTGGTACTTCGGTGGGGCCTGCGAGGGCTGCTGCTCCCACAAGCGTGAAGGGCAGGTCGGGGAGTCTTGCGGCAATGTCGTTTTCAGGCCACGGGGTCGCCGAGGTGAATGGTACGGCGCGCCGGGCGTCGTCGTAGCCAGGGGATGTCACCGCGGAGGGCGATGTCGATGCGCGTAGGCCGTGGCGGAAGCGACGGAAGCGCTTTGCGATGCGGCGGGGTTGCTGATGTGGCCAGGAGTCGGCGGCGAAGCGCGGGTGGTGCTGAGACGACGACGATCGTCGTTGTGGATGTGCGTCGAGGTCGCGGGAGTGAGGTGATGCGGGCTGAGGTGGTGAATTGACCCTGACCCTGCTCGCGTGGATGCTTTCGACAAGCGCGGCGGTGAGTGCTGCCCGATCCGCCGACGATGACGGCCAGCCAACAGTGCGTGCGTATGTTCCAAGGGCCAGTCCCACGCTGAGCTGCCTGGTGTGTCGGAGAGCGGGTAAAGGTGCGCGGCGATGCCTGAAGAGGGGATTATACGGGACGCGGTGGCAGCGTGCCGCGAAATGGATGGTGGTGGGCAGGTGCGTTGCGGCGGTTGAAGGTGAGGAGGAGACGCGTCGATATGTGAGGTAAGCGGAAGATGCGTGACGAGCGGGGCATGTGGGTGATGTCCCGGTGGAGGGTGAGGCCGTCGCCGTCGCTAAGGGGTGGGCGAGTGGAATGTCCGGCTGCGTAGCTTAGGGGAGGTCCAGGCTTTGGAAGAAGGGGAGGGCGGTGGTGGATGGCGGCGCAGGTGTCTATGGTGAGTCCCTGGCGCGTGATGCTGCGGCAGCCGCCCCGGCGTGTCAGATTGTTCGAAGATCGCGCGAAAACCCGCGCGCGCTAGCACAATGGCGGCGCTGAGTCCGTTGGGGCCGGAGCCGATGATAAAAGCGCGGTGTAGGTACGGGTTTACGGATACGCGCGAAGCGGGATCCGTTTACGCCCACCCGAGGGTTCGTCCGACGGCTTTTGCTCCACCCCGCGTACAGCTCGTGCGCTGTTGCGGTGGTGGCATGGTCAGTTGGTAGGGAGTGTTGTTCGCGCCAGAGCCTCGCGGATGTCATCGGTGGAGACCAGATGCCACGCGGCGAGTCCGGGCTATGTAGGCGGCCCTCGAGGGCGGTGATTTCGGTGATGGCGGCACGATCACGGCAACTCCCGTTGATCGGCCTGAAATTGCATGAGTAGTTTGTTGCGGACCATCCCGCCGTTCTACTTTGAGCCGGGTGGAGTGGATGCCGGAGTCGTTGTTCGCGGCATCAACGACCCTCCCCGGGTTTGCAGGCCACTGGCTTCCGCTGCGCGGCGATGTGCTGTTTGGTGTTAAAGCGCACCAGCCCAGCGATAATGCCGCGGCATCGCCACGCCAGTGTGGTGCCAGGAGTCCTGAGAACGAGGACGATGAGCATCCCGTTATCGCACGGTGTTTGCTGGTTTCTACCCCTGGCGCACTGCGGATAATGCCGAGGTTGTCGCGCAGCCACTGGATGAGCGACCCTGTCACAGCGATGGACCCTCCAAGGCGTACACAGCGGGCTGATCGCCCAGTTTGTAGCAGACGGTGGAAATGAGTCCGTGTGCTGCGACGCAGCCCGTGCCCATGTTGAGCAGGAGAAAATTCTCGTTCCGTAGGGTGTTTTTTCGCTCCCGTTCCAGGCAGGCTTGCCCGAAGGTGGTTGCTTGTTGGTCGCCCAGATTCCGGTGATGGGTACTGTTGAATTCCGCCGGATTGCGCGACGGTTCCGATCTCTTCGGAGGAGGAGACAATACGGGGGAGTATGACTGGGATTCCCAGTGCCGCGCACAGCCCAGCGTCCCACCGCAACGCTGCTGAGGTCCATCAGCATGGTGCGGAAGCGTTGGTGACGTCCGTGCAGTGTATGCATTCCCTTGGTGAGCCGCCACACCAGCCAGGAATCAATCGGGTGCCAAACGCCAGCTCACTCGGCGTCTGCCCGTGCCTGTGCCCAGGAACATTGTCGAGGATCCAGGCGATTTTCGGCCGGAGGAGGGTGGACACCGGCGCCCGGTTCGTTCGAAAAAGATGCGGATCGAGCTCGGAGCAGATGTCTCGAAGTGCGGGTGTCTTGCCACACGATCGCGTTGTAGACAGGTTCACCAGTGGTGCGGTCCCATCAACAGCGGTTTCGCGTTGGTATGGTGATGCCCAGCGCCGTAATGTCGGTGCCGGAGTACTCGCTGAGGGCCAGCATATCGGCTATGGACGCGGCGGTGCGACCAGACTGCATGGGGTCGCTCCACCCACCCGGCGCGGGGAAAAGACCTGATTGTGTCTCCATTTGGCTAGTGCCGAGGCTGTTTCCCGAGGCATCGAAAAGCACGCATCGTGTGGAGGTGGTGCTTTATCAAGAGCCGCGACCATGTTCCTGCAAAGCCGCGGCGGGTGGGGCGCCGTAGTCGTGGGAATCGCGGCATACTAGATGACTTTCAGCCCCAGATAGCTTTCCGCCCAGCGCTGCACGGTGTCGCGCCTTTCGGCGACGGCATCGCCCACAGTTTTCTGCTCTCAGCACTGGTCGTTGGGGAGCTGACGCTCAGGGTCACCGGCCGGAAGGGCTTCAATGCGCGGGCAGTCTGCCCCCTGCGGGTGAGGGTGATCAGCGCCAGCATCTCCACGCTGGTTTGCTCGCATGCGGCCCAGCTGTGGTAGTTTCCGACGCCCATTCCTGCCGCCGTTTTCTCCACATAATCCTCCGGATGGGGTGGCTGTGGATGAGGCTGAGGGCTGGGCGGTCGTCGATACGGTTGTCGTCGTGAAGTGGGCGGACGTAGCGGCCGCCGTTGATGTCCAGCGGGTTCCATAAAAACCCAGTTTAGGCTGGCGTCGCCCTCAGTTCTTGTTGGAGATTTTTCTGCGGCGTAGTCGTTTCAGCCGTCGGCGTTCAAGTTCTCCTGCGGAGGGAACGTACCAGCGTGCAGGGCCGACTTTGAGGACGAAGAGGAGAATCGCCACGATGGGGTTTTAAGACGACCATAAATAGTGGGTTTTGCTGTGATTGCGCTGGTGGTAATCCCGAAGATGGCGGTGATGCACATGATTCCGACATGATTTGGTAAAGCCTGATGCCCGGTCGGGTCGGGCATCAGGCATGGTGCAGCAATCATAGGCGTCGGGCGATTCTAGGACACTGGTTTTGGCAGTTCTTCTGATGCATCAGCCGAGTCATCAGAGGCTGTGAAATCAACGCCGGGGATGCCGTCGAAGAGTCTTTAATGTCACCTCTGGTTCAGGGCGATTGTTGCGGGCTGCTGAGCGTTCGTCGAATCTGTCAACGGTGAGATGCCCGCTTGCCGCGAGTGAGGTGAGGGACTCGAGGCTCGGCGACGATCGTTATCGCCGATTCTGAAGTGATCGTCATCCATAGGTTTCGCGTAGCCACAGTGGTTATGACGGCGTGGAGAAAGGAAATTTGGCTAGACCGCCGACATGGTGAAAAGTAGTCCCTCAGCGGAAAAGCTCACTGGGGACTACTTGTAACCGGACTGAGTTGCTACTTGATTTTCCATCAAAACGGAACCCTTAGTCACGCCTTCACCCGCTGCTGCGGAGAGGCCAGTGACCACACCGGACTTGTGGGCCTGGACCGGTTTTCCATCTTCATGGCCTCAAGGACAACCACGGTCTCGCCTTTCGGCAACTTCCGTCCCTCTTCGACGTTGACCTTGACGACGGTGCCTGCATGGGGGCTGCGACAGCATCACCAGAAACAGTTTTCTTGCCGCCCTGCGCGGCGTTTTCTGGCCTCTTCTTGGCTGCGCCACCATTGCCGCCTGTTATGCTACAGTCGCCAGGCAAGGCGATTTCGACGCGGCGGCCGTCAATCTCCACAACGACCTTTTTGCGCTGGTGTTGTTTCCTCATCGTCCCCAACATCGGCGGGATCGACATAGGCTGGGGATAGGGGTTGTCCCATTCTTCTTCAATCCATCTTTGGTGTACACATCAAACTTCATCACCGTCGCCCACAAAAGGCTGGGTTTTCAGTGATGGGGTTTGTGGAATGGGATAGGGCAGGCATGCCCTCAATGATGTACTCTGCGAGGGCGCGGCGTGCCCGCTGCAGGGCCTCGTCACGGGTTTCGCCAAAGACGATGAGCTTTGCCAGCATGGAGTCAAACTGTCCGCCAATGACAGAGCCTTCTACAACGCCGGAGTCCATGCGAACGCCCGGACCTGCAGGCTCGATGTACTTGGTGATTTTGCCGGGGGCGGGCATGAAGTTGTTGCCTGCGTCTTCGCCGTTGATGCGGAACCCAAATGCGTGCGCTGCGCGGGGTGGGGTCTTCTTTATGCGAAGTTCCTTGCCCTCGGCGATGCGGAACTGTTCGCGCACTAGGTCCAATCCGGTGGTCACCTCGGTGACGGGGTGTTCCACCTGCAGACGGGTGTTGACCTCAAGGAAGGAGATCAGTCCGTCGGATCCAACGAGGTATTCAACGGTGCCTGCGCCGTAATAACCTGCTTCTTTGCAAACTCGCTTAGCGGATGAGTGCAGCGTTCGCGCTGCTCACTCGGCGAGGAACGGGCGGAGTGCTTCTCCACCAGCTTTTGGGAAGCGGCGCTGCAGTGAGCAATCGCGGTACCTGCAACAACAACGTTGCCACTGCTGGTCGGCGATAACCCGGCACCCACGTGGCGGGCTTTCATCCAGGTAGCGTTCCACAAAGATTCGCCCCGCCTGAAGGCCGCAGAGCCTCACGGTGGCGGATTCGTAAAGGTCCCTGACCTCCTCCATCATGTGGCGACTTTCATGCGCGCCCGCCGCCACCGAAGGCGGCTTTAATGGCGATCGGCAGCCCATACTGCTCAGCGAAGGCGATGACCTCGTCGCATCTTTGACGGGTTCTTTTCGCATGGGGGCCATTGGGGCTTCGGCACGCAGCGCGATGACGGGCGGTGACCTTTGTCGCCCAAGTCGCGGATGGACTGGGGGAGGGGCCGATCCAGGTCAAACCTGCGTTAATAACGCGCCTCAGCAAAGTCGCCGCTTTTCGACAGGAGCCGTAACCCGGGTGATGCATCAGCGCCGGACTTCTTTTGCAGCATCAGGATCTTGTCAACACTCAGGTAAGACTCCGCCGAGTTCTGGCCGCCGAGGGCGAAAGCTTCGTCCGCCATAGAGACGAACGGTGCGTTCGCATCTGGTTCTGCGTAAACGGCGACGCTGGCGATGCCCGCATCGCGCGCAGCACGAATAACGCGAATCGCGATTTCACCACCACGGCTTTGCACGAGAACCCATGGTGATCTTTCTGAGTTCGACGGTCACTAAAAACCCTCCTGAGTTTTACACGTTGACGTCAGTAGGTTCACCGCCCGACGCCGTCCAAAAATAGTATGCGCTGTGCACAACACTGTTGCAGAGCAATTGACACCACTCATTGTTACATATAGCCCGCATATGCAAAGGGCTGATGGGTTTAAAATGCGTGCTAGGGGTAGGAAACTCACACTCAAAATTGGGTAACATTGCCCTTCAACTGCAGGATTGAATCAATGTCGCCCATGTTGGTCGGGGTGAGAGTCTGCTGTTATTATGCCCGAACTCGCCCGGCCTGCTCACCCACATCAAATGGGGCATGCGGATCATGCGTTTGCCCCATTCAACCCATGACCCATCGTAGTCACGCATTCTCAAAAACAAGCAGGTATCAGTACAAAGCCACGTATGGGCAGAGCGATCACCCACACGGCACAGATGTCAGCGAGTGGGATCGAGGCCAGCGTAGATCTCCTCCAGTTCAGCACGGGAACGGAAGCGCTGTTTGGGTGTACTGAACGATCCCACGATACATTCGCCGCTGTGGGAATATGCCCGCCGCGTGCAATAGCGGAATCTGAGGCGCTACCAAAGCTCGTGCGGTTGCCCACATATTCTTCTGGTGTGCGTGTATCGAGAATCGTGCCCTTACCAATGTGGTCAAGAACATCCGAGGAAAAGGCGCGCGACGGGCGTCGTCACGCTCAGGCACAGGGTATGTTGTGCGCGGATACTCCGGCACGCAGATGGATGTATCGCGTTCTCCACAATCAAGCGTCCCTCCCCGCCGTTGAGTAGTCGCATCTGGGTGTCCAAACAATTAAAACCCAGAACGTAAACGCGCCCACCAGCTGACTTATCGCCAACCACTGCACAGTATCGTCACGGTTAATGCCTTTTGAACGCAGTTCCGCAAAGTCCTCCGGCCCAATAAAATCACGTATCACGGGATCGTTGAGTTCCGTGCGCCAGTCAATGCGGAGCGCGCCGGTTACATGGCCGATGTCGCAGAGCAGCGCGTCCTCATCGGATTCCACCACGCGAGACCGGGCTTCCAGCCGTGCGCTCAACCATGAGGCGGATACTAAACGCTCAGGGTGTGCATAACTTCAAATCTGGGCTTGATCATTGGGTACCGCATGGTACTTTTCGTGCGACTCTTCGTACTTTCCTGTTGGGCGGGCTGTGTATTGTCGCGGTCCGTGCGTGGCGTCGGCTGTAGGGCCACGACCGCACTGTTCCACCGTGCTCTCCCTGCGTTGTGAACCTGTAGGAAATGATGCGCCCGAGCGTGGGCATCGGTGCAGTCATACCGTTATTAAAAATAGTGCAAGAAACCAGCATAGAGATGATTGGCGGGAGGCCATAAACCCATTCAGGTGTGGTATTAATTACGTTATTGCAAAAGTGTGTGCTCTTATGTACAGCATATAGCTTCCCAGTGTCGGCCAATGGCGGGTGTAACTTTTCACGCGCATTTGACTCTCTTTTCAGATCGTTTGAGAATGTGATGAGATTTTGCCCTGACATGAGAGAAGCTGAGCTCAATACGCCCTCTGCATGATCCATCAGGTTAAAAGCGATACGCAGTGCAACGGTCTACGCGGACGTACAATCGCTGACGTGCGATGAGGCAGGATAGCATGCAGTGAAGTTGATGTATTACCATACCTGAGTGGTCCGACGACCTTACGACTACGTCTCCAACCATTTCTGATGCCTATATTTCCCGTGTAACCCAGGAAATATTCCTGATGGTGAAAAAGGCTGCTTTGATTTGCTTACCTGACTTTCTGATGAGGGCCGGTCTTGTGGGCATGTCTCGTCCCGATGAGATGATGTCCTACGGTGCGAAAGACGCCCTGGTCAAGCTTTGCTGACACTGACCTTGTGCCGTCCGGACACCTACGCCTACTACGATGTTGACACGTTCCACAAGACGTTCCCTCCTCACTGTCGTACGGTGAGGCGTGTTCTCAAGCAGAACCGTGGTTCCACCTGGTTCGGTATTTGGCGTGCAGCTGGAGGATGGGAACTGCTGCAAGCATTGAGCCCGGCACCACTCCCGCTGGACACGAAACTGCGCTGCACGGAGGCCGTGGATAACCATACCGAGGTTCGCGAACTCGGCGAGTCTGCTGGACTTCTGTGACCAGTACATCATCGGTGACAACGGCATGTTGGTGGACGCGATTCCATGCCCCGCATCGTTGAGGTGAAATTCGTATCCTGCTGGTTGGTCCGCACCCGGTGTTCAGTGGTGCAAGAAGCCTCGCCGCTGGTGGGGATAACTTCTCGGCTACCCTGTTCTCTGGTGCGCAGTACACTCACGATTCCCTCGAGAGTGGCAGGAACTGGTGGACATGTTCGCTGAGGTTCGCCCAGCGATCGCCGAGAAAACTCGGTGGTGACAACATTCCGCTCATCTGGACTGCTGATTTCACGCTTGACGACGCCCCGGGAGGCGGCGACACCTACGTCCTCGGCGAGATCAATCTGTTCCTGCGTCGGCTTCACGTCGGAGCTCGACGGGTATTCAGGAGATGGTGGCCAAGGGCTCATCTCCCGCGTGAGGCGAAAACGCTAGCTAAACACCACTGTTTCTAGCTGAAGTGGCGCGGCGCTGTGGCGTAGTGCGCCGCTTTTCGTCCTCTTTCACAGCAGGGGGTAGTCAATGGTTACTCGGTAACCTATAGTAGTGGTTGCGAGTAACCACACCTAATGATGAATGGTTAACCCAAAATGTCAATAAAACTTGCCTTGCTCGGCTTGTTGGCTGACCATCCCCGCAGTGTTAGGGCAGCTGCGTCACGACTTTTTTGAGGACATCACCAAGCACACATGGCCTGCAGAACGTTGGCCAGGTTTTTCAAACCATCCAGCGCTTGGAACGTGACGGCCTTATCGCCACCACGGCAGCGAAATTGGTGAAACGGGCAGATCCGCAGAGATCTACGCCATCACCCAGGCGGGGAGGGATGTTGTCCACGACTGGTTAACCACCGCCAGCATGCGCCCCACGCGATGACCGGGATGAACTCGTGATAAAAATCGCCATCGCAGCTCAGCTTGCTGTCTCACACACCACCATGGTGAATCTACGAGAACTTATTCAGACGCAACGCCGCGCCACCATGAGTGAACTTCGAGAAATCACACGGCTCAAAGCGCAGACGCCTGCCGAGCAATCCGCAGAACGGTTGCTGTACGAGCGTCGCATCTTTGATCTTGAGGCAGAAGCCCGCTGGCTCGACCATGTAGAAACACTTGCTACCCCAAGGAAACACGATGACAACTCCATCTGATGACGTCCCAGCCCTAGTTTTAGAGGACGTATGCCGCATTCACCAAGACGGGCCAACGACCATCACCGCACTTGATCATGTGAATCTCACCGTGATGCCAGGCGAGCTGGTGGCCGTCATGGGTCCATCCGGCTCCGGCAAAACCACCTTGCTGAACATCGCTGGCACGCTTGATGCCCCAACCTCAGGAAGGGTTTTTATCGCAGGCAATGATAGTGGGTATCTTCCGCCAACAGCCCGCGCCACGATCAGACGCACCCACGTGGGTTTTGTTTTTCAAGACTTCAACCTAATCCCCACTCTTACCGTCTTGGAAAATGTGTCACTTCCGCTGGAACTGGGGAAAATGCCGACCAAAGAAGCCCGCGCGCAGGGACGTGCCGCGTTGGAAGACATTGATCAGGCTGATCTGGCGGATCGCTATCCTTCGAAAATTTCCGGTGGTCAGCGCCAGCGCGTCGCCATGCCCGGGCGCTGGTGGGGGTACGGCAGCTCATACTCGCGGACGAACCCACCGGCGCTCTGGACACCACCACGGCGGAATCTGTAATGCAATTGTTGCGTCGCCGCGTTGACGACGGCGCGGCATGCGTGCTGGTTACACATGAACCACGTTTTGCCGCGTGGGCTGATCGAGTGGTGTACCTGCGAGATGGAAGATTGTGGATGAGGCGGATAACAATGGCTAGAGCATCAATAGCCGCACGGCTGGCGTGGCGACTTGATGGGGCACCGCCGCCGCTTCACACTGTCGGTGGCGCTGTTTTCCCTGCCCTATCGCCTGCATTGTTGCTTTCTTTACGCTTCTTTCCAGTGAGCGCGTGGAGTATCCAGACATTGGGGAGCCGGCGACGTCGATAAGCCTGACCAATACGCCCTGCAATGATGACTCGTGGGCGAAGAACAAAGACTGGTGCCTAAGCCCAGATCATGCGGATCGTGCCGACCTCTCAGATAAGCAACGCATTAGCGACGCGTTGGGGCATGACCCAGAGTTGATATCGAAGGTGTACGCGAGCCTCAGTACCTACGCCACCATTAGTGCCAACGGTGAGCAGGCTTCCTCTGACATGGTGTCCAAAGAAGTGAATCCCTCCGGGCCAAAGCCCGGTGAAGTGCTCCTAGATAAGGATTTTGCTGAACTTTTGGGGGTGTCACCAGGTGATACGGTGACTATAACTGTTCCGGTGCTTGGCAATCTAGAGGAGCAGAAGGAGCTCTCGCTCGTAGTGGCTGGTTTCTCACAGACACAACGAAACGTTGCAAACTATGAGGATCTATCACGTGCTATCGGCATCACTGATTCGGCTCGAGACTCAGAGCTGGGGCGCTCAGCGCATCTGAGCTGGCGTTCCGATGAGCGTATGTCAATAACCACCGAACCTGGAATGGGAATCTCAGTTTCGTCAGCTGAGCGGGGTTCGCGCTCAGGGACAATCGTGGGCGAGCGCGGGGTCTGTTTTTAGTTCTCCGAGAACACTGGTTGTCGGTGGTTGTTCTTGTGCTGCTTCTGCTGGCTGCCATTATTGGCCCGATTTTTGCCGTGTCGGCGCGCAGAAAACGACGCATGCTGGGGCTGTACGCATCCATCGGGGCATCACCGAGTGACGTGCGCAATACTGTGCTGATGGAAGGCATTATTGTCAGCTGCATTGGTTATATTTTGGGCCTGGTTCTCTCCCTGCCCGTGTTCTATGCTGTGACGTTGCTTCCCGGTATTGGCGTGATTCACCTGCAGTGGGCATGGGATGTCGCGTTGGTGCTGCTCCCAGCCGTCTTTGTGTCCGGTGTGGGTGCAGCATTGATTCCTGCAGCGTGGGTGGGCACGGAGAATCCTGTGCATGCCCTGGCCGACGGGGCGTCGAGACGCATGCGTCGGTTCCATTGGATGATGGCGCTGCCGTTGTTGCTGTTCATCCCCATTATGATTCTTGCTGCACTGCCTCAGCATGCGCTCACCTCAGTGTGGTGGAACCTGGCTGGTATTGCTGCGATTTTGTGTGCGCCGCTTATGGTGTGGGTGGTGGCGCGCTGTGGTACCGTCCTGCCTCTTCCTGGCAAATTGGCCGCGCGCGATGCGTTGCGGAACATTCACCGAACCGCACCCGCTGTCGCGGCGGTGGCGGGGACAGTGTATAGCTGCGCAATGCTATTGGGAGTGATGGGTTCTGGAATGGATGGAGTGGATGCTACTAGTGACGCTGATAAAAATCCGGCCCGCGCAACGCAGATGGTTGCGCGACAACGGTGGATACTGCGACACCACGGCCCTATGAACAAGATGTGCGTGCCATCCGTGAGCATTACGATGTGAATCATCAGGCTGATGTGTATGAGCTGTCCACCAGCTATGGTGAGGCTCGTACTCTTCTGACGTGCGCTTATGGGGACCAGTCGAATCTGCCTCAGGTAGAGGCATCGACAGGATCTGAAGACAGTATTTTGTTCAGTCCCATAACCAAGATCGACAGCTGCATGGTGATCGCTGAGCCGGACTATCTGGATACTGTGGCATCGTTGCATCCTGATCAGGTCACTCCAGAACAGCTTGCGGCAGCGAAGCAGGCGCTAGCCGACGGCAAGGCGGTGGTAGGCAATACAAACTACATCCGCGACGGCAAGGTGCGCGTTGATATGTATCACAACAGCGACATAGCAACAGGGTATGAGTTTTCTTTCCATGCTGATGACGGTTGGACGGTCAACAAGACAGATGCAGAGCCTGAAAGCACGACGCTTCTTGACGCCGCGCCACTCAACAACAATGCATCTCCAGTGACCAGGTGGGGCACGCCTATACTCATCACACCCGAGACCGCCCGAAAACTGGGAGCTGACATCGTGTACACAGGTAGCGTTTTTGACCTGTCGGAACCCTTATCGCTTGTTGAATTGATACGTGTAGAACTGGGCGCGCCTCACGGTGTGCGACATATGACGGTCACGCTACCTGGGGCATCTCAACCTGAAAACCTCGTGATTCTGCTGCCGCAAGTCGCTATGTCTGGTGCGTTGACCATTGGGGTTGTTCTGCTCATCGTGTTCCTTGCAGCTGCGGAATCCCGCAGTGACATGGAAGCGATGGCGGCGTTGGGCGCGCCGAAGTCCTTGGTGCGGCGATATGCTGGGGCCCAGGGCATGGTTGTTGGTCTCGCTGGTGCGGTAGCAGGCACGTTGTGCCTGGTGATTCCAGGTACAGTCAACTACCTCAGCAACGCGCAGCTTTTCGGTAGATTTGCCCACTGGGATCTGCAGTACATCGAAGTGTATGGTCTGTTTTTGCTCTTTATCGTTGGGCTTTCCTGGCTGGCGGGCGCGTTGTTTGGGGTGCGGTCCGTTTCGATTATCCCGCAGGCGCTGAGGGGAGTGCACGCATAACACATAAAGTGCTGGGCCGCTGAACGGATGATAACGTTCAGCGGCCCAGCGTCTTATGTTAGCGCTACCTATGCTAGGAGCCGTTTTTGCGGCTTTGGCGTCGGCTTTGTATTTTTCCAGACCCGAGGTGATGATCACCTCGGTGATCTTGTTGTTGTCGTAGGCGAAGACCCAGGCCAGATCAAGTGCCGAGTTGGCATCATAGACGGCGTAGGTGTGTCCGTTGGAGGATCGGTAGGCGTGGATGGGAGCGCTGTACTTTGCCGAGGCGTCGAGAATCGGCGAGCCGATTTTAATCCCGTCGGGGGTTTGTTGCACGCTGATGCGTTCTACCTTTGACCCGTTTTCAGTGGGCGTGAAGTAGAAGCGTGAGTTTTTGTAGCTCACTTCCGCAAGGTGCTGCCCGGTTTCGCTGTGGGAATCGGTGCTTGTCTTGGGAAAGTCAGGGTTCAGACCTTCGACGGTGTCACGCGGCATTCCAACGGATATGCCGTTGACAACGATGTCGCCTTGAACATTGCGCAGCACGGATTCTTGGCTGGTGACCTGCGATGCGCCATGTGAGCCGGTTTCGGCTGGGATACCGGACAGCAGTTGAGTGAGCATCGCAACCACGGAGCCAAGCGCGGTGAGGAGCACAAAGAAGGACTGCATACTGTGAGAATATCAAGAATTTCTAAAAAATGCAGTCCCGTTCCTGTTCAATTTTCAGCTATTAATTATATTTAATTTACTGAGCTGCCGAAACGGTTGCTTCCGTGATACGTACCTCTCTCACCGGTGTACTGTCGGTCAGTTCATGAGCACTGTGTGTAGCTGCACTTGTGCGAACCGCGTTGTTGTGGGGCAGGGAAGTGTCGCTCTAGGGTGAGGAAGGGCTGAGAACCGTTAGCCCCATCTAGTTAGCCCCACACGTCGGCAACATCAATGCCAAAGCTGTACAGCGCGCGCCGCACCAGTGGCAGCGATAACCCGATGACATTGGAGGGGTCGCCGTTGATGCGGTCAATGAACCATCCGCCCAGCGCTTCTAAGGTAAAAGCGCCTGCGCATTCGAGTGGTTCGCCGCTGCGCGCGTAGGCGTCAATGTCGGCATCGCTGACATCGCCAAAAGTTACGCTTGTCGACGCCGCGTCCAGTACCCGCTGCTCACCACCCGGCGCGACGATGCAGTGCCCGGTGATAAGGTCGGCGGTCTTGCCGCGTTGGGCTTTCCAGCGGTTAATGGTCGCATCAATGGTGTGGGGTTTTCCTTGGAGAGTCCCGTTAAGCAGCAGCATGGAATCACAGCCGATGACAATGTCGTCGGGATACTGAGCGGCCACTGCCTCCGCTTTTGCGGCGCAGAGCGCAAGGATGACCTCGCGTGGTGGGGCGTCGTTAAGCGAGGCGATGAGGGCGTCTTCGTCGATGTTGGCGGGGTGGATGATGGGATCCACCCCGGCTGATTCGAGGATGAAGCGCCGCGAAGGGGAGGCGGAGGCGAGGACGATGCGCATGCACCTAGCCTACGGATTAGGGAAGATGCTGGCGAGTGGGGTCGGGGTGAAGTGGAAAGCGCGCTGGAGTTCGGAGTCGTCCAGGACGTAGGTGTCGGTGTGTTGGTAGTGGATGGCCAGCACTTCGCGCACCATGGGCGAGAACAGCGCAATGGTTTTGAGCATTGCTGGTGGGAGCTGTTTGACGGATGCCTTGGGGTTGATGCGGCGTGCGATCTCCCGCATGGTGGCATTGCCTGAGGATGGCCCAACCCAGTATTTGCCTGATAGTTCGGGTGTGGTGGCGAGGATGGCTAGGCATTCCCCGATGTCGGGGAGGTAGGACCAAGAATGTAGTGCGTCGGGGTCACCGATGACTCGTGCGGTTTTACCGTTACGGACGGGTGTGATGAAGCGGTCCCCGAGGTGTGTGACAGGCCCGGCGTCGTCGCCAAAGTAGTCGCTTGACCGTAGCTCGGACACGAGGATGCCGTGTTGCTCGGCGGCCTGGGTGAGGGTTTTCCATAGTCCGGCCCTGACCTGACCTTTTGTCTCTGTGGGGTTTTCGGGTGTTGCGTTGGTCATGGGGCCGGTAGGCCGCCCGAAGGGGTAGAGGTTTCCCATGAGCACAATGCGTGCCTGCGTATCGACGGCCGCGCGCACCACCGAGTCGATGATGGGAGGCCATTCCTTTGCCCACTGGTGGTAGGGCGGATTGGTGCAGACGATGATGCTGTCGCATCCTGTGGCCGCGCGGGTGAGTGCTGGGGTGTCGGTGGCATCCAGGGTGACACTCTCTGCGCTACCGTAGCGCGTTCCGCTTCGGGTGGCGATGGTGACAGTGTGGCCCCTCTTCTGTAGGGCTGTGGTGGTGGCGCGGCCAATGGGGCCTGCGCCAATGATGAGGTGGCGTGCCATGATGACGATCCTTTCGAGAACGGTGTTCTCTCTTTACTGTAGCATAGTGAGAACAGTGTTCTCGTTTTGTGGTGAAAGATCACATGATGTGAGATAATGCATCACATGAGCCCGACCCGCCCGCAGTCACAAGGAAAGCGAGCCGTAGGAAAACGAGCCACTGCCCGTGCTGCGACAGAAAAAAAGATCATTGAGGCGGCTGAGCGGCAACTTGCCGAAGTTGGGGCTAGCGGCATAAGTCTCCGTAAAGTAGCTCAAGATGTGGGCATGGCGCCCTCTGCGCTATACCGCTACTACAACGGGATTGACCAGCTCTACACCGCGATGATCATTCGCGCCTTCAATGAACAAACCGCCGCAGTTCAAGCTGCGTTTGATGCCCACGCCACGCCCCCGCCCACCACCTGGGACGATACCGTTGAATTGGTGGTGTTATTGGCCATGACGTTGCGCCAGTGGGCGCGTGACAACCCTCATAAATACGCACTGATCTACGGCACGCCCGTGCCGGGTACAAAGCCCCCCAAGACACCATTCCTCCTGCGGCCGGGGTTGGGCGGATTTTCGCTGCCAGCTGTGTCTACCTTACAGACGGTGTAGTCTACGACCCAATGGATTACCTGCCGGAATACATGGCATCGTTTTTTGTGGCCATCTACGGCGTGATCAGTTTTGAACTGTTCGGACACCTTGTCGGTGTGGTGGATGATCCGGCGGTGTTTCTCCGCCACACCGTGGAAAATAATCTTGAGCTGCTGAGAAGCCATTTCCCAGGGAAGTAGAAGGTGCAACCGCAGGGCGCGGGAAACCGCTACTCCAACAAAAGAGGTCTACCTGCCAGGCTTTGTGCCTGCAGATAGACCTCTGTGAAACTCACACCCCTAGTAGAAGCTCACGTTTTGGAACGCGGAGGGGCTGTAGCTCATGGGACGGCGTAGGCGCTCGTCCAGGTTGCCCCACAGGTTGCGGTCACGCTGTTGTTCCTGAGCGGCTGCCGCATTGCTGGCCATGGTGGCAAACAGCGCGGTTAGGGTGGCTACCTGTGTAGCATCCGGGTTGCCCTTGAGGATGCGAAGGAACGGCTTCGCGGGCTTTTCCTGGTTAGCCCCGCTGTTTGTGGATTCGGACATGTGTACACTCCCGTTATTGGTGGGTTCTACAGCGGAATATTACCGTGCTTCTTGGCGGGCACGCTGACAACCTTGCGGTCCAAAAGCCGCAGGCCTTCAATAATCTGACCGCGGGTCTCAGATGGCGGAATAACCGCATCCACGTAGCCGCGTTCAGCAGCCATTAGGGGTTGACTAGTGTCTGCTCGTACTCGCGCTCGTACTCCTTCATCACCGCCATCACGTCTTTACCTTCGGCGGCGGCCTGCTTCAGCTCCTTGCGGTAGATGAAGCCGACGGCACCGGCGGCACCCATGACGGCGATCTGGGCGGTGGGCCATGCGAACACGATATCGGCACCCATATCCTTGGATCCCATCACGCAGTACGCACCGCCGTAGGACTTGCGGGTGATCACAGTAATCTTGCCCACGGTGGCTTCAGCGTAGGCGAACAGCAGTTTTGCACCGCGGCGGATAATGCCGTCGTATTCCTGGAGGTGCCGGGGAGGAAGCCAGGGACGTCCACAAATTCGATGATCGGGATGTTGAAGGCATCGCAGGTACGCACGAAACGCGCGGCCTTTTCCGACGCCTTGATGTCTAGGCAGCCTGCAAATTGCATCGGCTGGTTGGCAACAATGCCTACCGAACGTCCTTCAACACGGCCGAAACCGATGAGCACGTTCTCGGCGTAACCTTCCTGAATCTCCAGGAAGTCACCATCGTCGACAACGCGGGTGATCACGTCTTTCATGTCGTACGGCTGGTTCGGGGAATCTGGGATGAGGGTATCCAATTCCAGATCGGAGTCGTTGATGTTCTCCTTGATGGAACCGACCATGATGTCTGCTTCCGCGCGGGGAGCCTCGGCGCGGTTGTTAGATGGCAGATAGGACACAAGTTCACGGGTCCAGTCGAGGGCGTCGGCATCGTCAGTCGCGGTGTAATGCGAGGTGCCGGACATGCTCATGTGAGTGTTAGCGCCACCCAGTTCCTCCTGGCTGACTTCCTCGCCGGTGACGGTTTTGATAACGTCCGGGCCGGTGATGAACATCTTGGAGGTCTTGTCCACCATGATGATGAAGTCTGTAAGAGCGGGGGAGTAGACGTGCCCACCCGCGCAGGCACCCATGATGAGGGAAATTTGGGGGATAACGCCGGAGGCTTGCGTGTTGCGGAAGAAAATCTGGGAATACAGGCCCAGGGACACAACACCCTCGTGAATGCGGGCACCCGCGCCTTCGTTGATGCCAATCAGTGGCACACCAGTTTTGATGGCCAGATCCATAATTTTGACGATTTTCTCGCCATAGACCTCACCTAATGCGCCGCCAAAGATCGCGCCATCTTGGGAGAAGACGCACACCTTACGGCCGTCAATGGTGCCGTAGCCGGTAACCACGCCGTCAGTCACGGGGCGTTTTGCGTCAAGTCCAAAGTTCTTGGAACGGTGCCTGGCAAGGGCGTCAACTTCAACGAAGGAATCATCGTCTAGTAAGTATTCGATACGTTCACGTGCGGTTTTCTTGCCCGCATCGTGGGAACGTTCAATGGCGGCCTGCCCCATCGGGGCATTTGTCTCGGCCAGGCGGGAGCGCAGGTCGGCAAGTTTGCCTGCGGTGGTAGTCAGATCGGGGGCGGTAGTGCCCTCAGTATGATTCTGTGTGGCAGTCGTCATGGGATAAGTGTAAAGGGTAGGGGAGAAAAATTTCCCGTTATGGGCAAAGTGGCTACACAAAGTGGTGGGTAACCACACATATTTGGGGGTAGCCAAAGAATTAGGCAGTCCCGGTACGGGGACTGCCTAAATATAAGGTACGAGCCTTAAATCTTACAGCGGGATATTGCCGTGCTTGCGGGCCGGGCGGTGTACGTTCTTGTCACGAAGTAGTCGCAGGTTGCGTGCAATCTGGCCTCGGGTCTCGTTGGGAAGGATCACGGCGTCGATAAGTCCGCGTTCGGCGGCGAGGTACGGGGTGAGCATGTAGTCCTCATACTCGCGCTCGAAGGACTTAACCAGTTCCTCAACGTCGTGGCCCTTATTCTGAGCGTCGGCGATTTCCCGGCGGTGTAGGAAGTTGACGGCACCGGCGGCACCCATGACGGCGATCTGGGCGGTGGGCCATGCGAGGTTGAGATCGGCACCTAGGCCCTTGGAACCCATCACGCAGTATGCTCCGCCGTAGGCTTTGCGCATGGTGACGGTGATCTTCGGAACGGTGGCTTCGCCGTAGGCGTACAGGAGCTTGGCGCCGCGGCGGAGGATGCCGTTGTGCTCTTGGCCGGATCCGGGGAGGAAGCCGGGGACGTCGACAAGCATCACAATCGGGATGTTGAAGGCGTCGCAGGTGCGGATGAAGCGGGCGGCCTTTTTCTGAGGCGTCACGTCCAGGCAGCCTGCGAAGTGTAGTGGCTGGTTGGCCACGAACCCCACGGATTGGCCTTCGACGCGTCCGAAAGCGATAACCACGTTGGGGGAGCGGTCTTCCTGGATCTCCAGGTATTCGCCGTCGTCGGTGATGCACTCGATTACGTTGCGGACGTCGTAGGGGACGGTGGGGGAGTCCGGGATCATCTCATCAAGGCGCAGGTCGTCTGCGGTGAGGTTGTCGGTGATGGCTCCTCTTCGCGTTCGAACTCCGTGAACGGGGCGTAGGAGCGGTTGTTGGAGGGAAGGAAGCTCACCAGCTCCTGGACCCATTCGAGGGCTTCCTCGTCGGATTCTGCGGTGAAGTGGGAGTTACCGGCGGTTTCCATGTGGATGGAGGCGCCACCCAGGTCCTCCTGGCTAATGTCCTCGCTGGTCACGGTCTTGATAACGTCCGGGCCGGTGACAAACATCTTGGAGGTTTTATCCACCATGACCACAAAGTCCGTCAGTGCCGGGGAGTAAGCGTTGCCGCCCGCGCAGGCGCCCATAATCACGGAGATCTGTGGAACCACGCCGGAGGCGTTGATGTTGTGGTAGAAGGTCTGCGCAATAAGGTCGAGGGAGACGGCACCGTCTTGGATGCGGGCGCCGGCACCTTCGTACAGGCCGATCAAAGGACGGCCGGTTTGTACGGCCAGTTCCATGATCTTGACCATTTTTTCGCCATAAACTTCGCCTAGGGCGCCACCGAATACGGTGCCGTCTTGGGAGAACACGCATACTTCGCGGCCATCGATGGTGCCCCAGCCGGTAACGATGCCGTCGGTGGCGGGGCGCTTGGCGCCCATGCCGAATGCGTGGGTGCGGTGGCGGGCAAGTTGATCGGTCTCAATGAAGGACCCCTCATCAAGGAGGAAGTCTAGGCGCTCACGGGCTGTGAGGCGGTCAGCCTGGTGCACCTTGTCAACGGCGCGCCTGCCCATGGGATAAGTGGCTCAGCACGACGAGCTTTTAGGTCGGCGAGTTTGCCGGCTGTGGTGTTGATGTCGGGGAGGGAAGCAACGTCGATCAAAGGTGAGGAAATGGTCATGTTTTGGAAGCCTAGACCAAACCATCCTTGTTTTCCAGAACAAAAGAGGCGTGATTTGGGCCACTGACATTGTTTATTAGTCCGCTAAACCCACAAATCCGCAGGTTGCAGCCGTGCTAACCGGACAGAAACAAAAATGTATCGTGTGGGTGTGGTCATGAAATGTGGTGCATGACACTGGCAAATGCGACCGAACGACACGGTTTGATAACACTTTGATGTCTTTTCGGCGCTATCCGAGGTTATTTGCGGCCAGCATCTGTCCGCCTGCCTGTGGCTTTGATGTGATGGTGGTGTGGCGACAATATTTCACACCCAAGAAAAACGCTAGAGTGTGTTCTATGACTTCTCGTGAACCCGTTGACATTGCGGCGATCCGCGCCGCCGTTGCCAACCCCAACGGACCTTACGCGCGGGTGGATTACACGGCCTTCACCGGATCCACCAACGCGGACCTCGTTGCAGCGGGCCACCAGAACGCCCCCGCATGGACCGCAGCAGTCACCGAATACCAAAACTCCGGCCGTGGCCGCCACGGGCGCGTCTGGACCGCCCCCAAAGGTTCCCAAGTCACCCTCTCCATTCTCATCCGTCCCACCGCTGAAAGCATCGAACGCTTGGGCACCATGCCGCTGGTCTCGGGGCTTGCCATTATCGACGCCCTGACCGCCACCGCAGCACGTCACCCCGATGCCACTGACAAACTCACACCCCAGCTGAAATGGCCCAATGACGTGCTCATTGATGGGCGTAAACTCTGCGGCATCCTTGCTGAGGCGGTCAGTTTAGGCCCCGAACCTGCGGTGGTCATCGGCTTGGGGTTGAACGTCTCCATCACCACTGAGGAGCTGCCCGTCCCACACGCCACCTCACTCGACCTGGAAGCACCTGGCATTGAGATTGACCGCGCGCAGCTCACCGCTGACGTGCTGCTGGCACTGCATCACCGCATCAACCAGTGGGTAGATGCGGACCCGCAGCTCATGGCCGACTATCGTGCCGTGTGCTCCAGCATTGGTGCTGACGTGAAAGTTCTGCTCCCCGGCGATGAAGAGTTGTTGGGCACCGTCCGCGACGTTGCCGACGATGGCCGATTGGTGGTCGTCGATAAGCAGGGATCTGAGCACGTTCTTGCCGCAGGCGATGTGACACACCTGAGGTTGCACTAACATGGCCAACCCCAAACTCGCGCCAGGTGAACACATCCTGGTCAACGTGACGGCGACAATGCGCGCTATGCTGTTTCCCACCCTGGAGCTGCTGCTGATCACAGGGCTGGGGTGGATGGTCATTGGGTACTTTGATCGCATTCCCACCTACGACGAACTTGGCGTGCAAACCGGACTGACCCTGAGCGTCCAAGGTCGCAACATGCTGGTGGTGGCGTGGATGGTGTTGGGCTTCCTGCGTTTCGTGCTTCCGCTCGTGCGCGCCTGCCGCTCGCGGCTTGTGGTGACCACCAGCCGCGTGCTGTTGCGTGCCCCTGGGCTGACAACCAGCCTGGACACCATTCCCCTGGTGGGAATCTACAATGCCTCGCGGCGCGGCAACCATCTGATCGTGAACACCCACGGTTTCGGACCCATCCTGATCCGCAACATGCCGCGAACAAAGAAAATAGCGCAGACCATCAACGATGCCATTGCCGTGGCGCACCACAACGCTGCAGGGCAGGTTGGTGGAGGCTACGGCGGTTCAGGTGGGCCAGCTGGTGGGCCTCAGTACCCGAACCGCTACCAACCATTGCGCTGATCAACGCGCCGGGTGCGTGTCGCTATAGTTGAGCGCGTGACTAATCTCCCGAACACTGTTGACAATGTGAGCGCACACGCCCCCGGGATGCCCGTTGTGGCGGTGGTGGGCGATGGCCAACTTGCCCGAATGATGCAGACCGAAGCTGTCGAGCTGGGGCAATCGATACGCCTGTTGGCTGGAGCACTCGATGCGTCCGCTGCTCAAGTGGCCGCAGACGTGGTGCTAGGCGACTACACCAACCTTGACGACTCCGCCGCGCCGCTCGTGGCGCCAGCGTGGTCACCTTCGACCACGAGCATGTGCCCACCGAACACCTGACAACCCTCATGGCGGAGGGGATTAATGTTCAACCTGGGCCGCATGCGCTGGTGAACGCCCAAGACAAACTGGTCATGCGTGAGCGCCTCCAGGGTATGGGTGCGCCGGTGCCGCCGTTCGTAGCCATTGAGACTGCGCAGGATGCGTTGGATTTTTACCGGCAGGTTGATGGTGCGGTGTGCCTCAAAGCCCGACGCGGTGGCTACGACGGCAAGGGTGTGTGGTTCCCACACGGCGCTGAGGAGCTAGAACAGCTGGTGGAGGATTTGCTCGGCCAGGGCGTGCCGCTCATGGCGGAAAAGAAGGTTGAGCTCGTGCGGGAACTGGTCCGCGATGGTGGCTCGCACCCGTCAGGGTGAGGTGGCATCGTGGCCGGTGGTGGAATCCGTACAGGTTGGGGGAGTGTGTGCGGAGGCAGTTGCTCCCGCGCCGGACTTGCGGGAGGACCAGGCGTCGCAAAGCAGGGAACTGGCGGTGCAGATTGCTACTGAATTGGGGGTAACGGGGGTGCTAGCGGTGGAATTGTTTGAGGATGCCGAGGGCATCTGGGTCAACGAGCTGGCCATGCGCCCCCACAACACTGGCCACTGGACGCAGGACGGGTGTGTGACCAGCCAGTTCGAGCAGCACCTGCGGGCCGTGCTGGATTTGCCGCTCGGCTCGACAGACATGCTCGCCGAGACCACGGTGATGGCGAACGTGCTGGGCGGACCCGACGACCCCGACATGCCCATGCCGCAGCGCATGGCCGAGATGTGGCGTAGGTTCCCCGATGCGAAAATCCACCTGTACGGCAAAACCTGGCGCCCGGGACGTAAAATCGGGCACGTCAATGTTTCCGGTAACCACCCTGCCGCTTCTGCCGCTTTACGACGCCGCGCCCAGCTCGCCGCCCATTTCCTGGTCCATGCCGTGTGGGCTGATGGATACGTGTCTTAACTTCACAAAGGAGTGCTGCTATGAACCCGCTTGTTGGCCTGATCATGGGGTCCGATTCCGACTGGCCCACCGTCGAACCCGCCGCCGAGGTGCTGGCCGACTTTGGCGTTCCGTTCGAAGTGGGGGTGGTCTCTGCGCACCGAACTCCCGAACGCATGCTGACTTACGCCAAGGAAGCACACACACGTGGACTGAAATGCATCATCGCCTGCGCCGGTGGGGCCGCACACCTGCCTGGCATGGTGGCGGCAGCTACCCCGCTGCCCGTGATCGGCATCCCGCGAGCGCTGAAAGACCTCGACGGCATGGATTCGCTGCTCTCCATCGTGCAAATGCCGGGTGGCGTGCCAGTGGCCACCGTCTCCATCGGTGGTGCGAAAAACGCTGGCCTACTGGTCGTGCGGATTCTTTCAGCTGGCATGCCCGAACTGTTGGACAAAATGGTGGCATACCAGGAAGGTATGCGTGACGAGGTGCTGGCCAAGGATGAGGCGCTGCGGAAGAAGCTTATGGGGTAGGGGGCTCGTTTGGGCTGGGTGCGGAGGAGGTTCCTGGCGCGGGTGAGCAGGTCTTTTAGCTGCTCTTGTTCCGCCTGAGTGAACTCGTCCAGCAGGCGCTGCTCCACCGCGCGTGCCTGCTCGTCGGCCTGGAGGACAAGTTCTTCCCCTTCTTTCGTGAGGGAGGTGAGCAGGACCTTCGCATGTGCCTCCGAGGGGGTACGGCTGATGAGTTTCTTATCCTCCAACCGAGCCAACACACTCGCCATCGTTTGCGGAGTGACAGCGGCGGTTCGTGCCAACTGCGCTGACGACTGCCCCGGGTGGTAGTACAACGCCGCAAGCACCGCATACTGTGCGACCGGCAATCCGAAAGGCTTCAGCGCCTCGGTTTTTGCCGCGATGAGGGCCTGTTCGGCGAGCTTGATGTGCAAGCCCAACCGGGCCATGCTGTCCGCCTCGAAGAAAGCTTTGCCGCGGCGAAGCCGGGGGAGACATGGGAGTGCTTGCGGAGTGTCGGTGTCTGTGGGGTTAGCGTCGTCAGTCACGTGACTAGGGTAGCTGAGGACACAAGACGTAGGGAGGCTTTCCTTTACCTAGTGGTATTGGATATCACTGCTAGCCATTGGTGAAAAGCGATACTGCGAGCAAAGCGGCAGCGACATTAATTTTCATCTCTTTAAAGAAGAAAAAAGCTCCCAAGCAAACGAAACCCCAAATAATAAGGATTAGTATTTTTGTACCGATGGGCATTGATTTTGCAAGAGGAATATCTGATCGTCCGTCAATGTTCGGGCCATCGTCACTGTTTAAACCGAGCCATGTGGATACTGGCTTATCATTCTTGCGTGGTTCCAATTGGGAGCATCACCTTTTCTATGTCGCCGTGATTTTAGTTGCACAATAGTGTAACGTGTATTCCCAGATAATGCCGCCAACACATGCAATAGCGGCAACGATTCTAATTCGGGGGATCATGAAGCGAACTGCTTTTGTGGGTGCGTGACCTCCTTACCCCTTACTCCTCCTCACAACCCACATGACCACGCCCACAACAACCAATAGCAGTACGGCAAGGGCACCAACACCCACATACAACCACCGGCTCAGCGCTGTGTTCTGAGCCTGAGCTGTAGAATCTGGTGTGGCCATACTCGAAGAACGGGAATCGGCCCCACCAGAACTGTTCATCGCCGTGTTATCAAACTTTGGACCCGCAACTTCTTTGCCGGATGGCCTGAGTGTTACGCGGTATTTCACTGGTTTGAGTTGGGTGTGTTCGTCGGTGCGCCGACGTAGCGTTCAAACCGGACCCGGAAGTAGTTTTTCCCGCCGAGCCATGCGGTTTGCTGTTGACGTCGTTGACATCAACGTTGGCGTAGGAAAATGGGGTACGTGGTGCCAGTTGCCACAGGGTTTTCTGATGTCAGCCACCCTGAGCGTGTCGTGTGTCTTCAATGAGGATTGTTCTTCGCCGAGAGAGTTCACCGCACTGAACTTAAGGACGCGTGCAATTTTATCCGAGGTGCTGTTTTCTTTTGTCTGATGGGTCGTCAAGGACTTCCACTGTTGCGTCCAGTGCTTGGCCCCAGCCCACGGGTGCTGCGAAGTATTGGGTTTCTCCCTCCACAATTTCAGAGATGGCGGTGTCGTTGACCTCGGGGGCGTTGTCTGCTTGGGTTCCCCCTTTGACCTCCGTGGTGTTCCCGGCGGCGAAGGGTAGAACGTCGGTTTTGGCGCGTGCTGCGCTGGGGATTCGTTGAAGGCATCTCCCTTGTCGCTGGGGATGGGGACGGCTGCGACGGTCATGTCCACAGTGTGTGGGCGTCTTGTGTGCGTACGCCAAGATAGAGTTTGTCTGGTGGGCAGTTGTTGCTGTTTTCCTTGGTAGACATCAGCCAGCCGAGCTCTGGTTCAGCATCATCGACGCTGGTCACGTAATTTTCGTCAGTATCCCCGCAGGGGTAAGGACTCGATGCTCCTGGTCCGTATATACCCATACCCAGGCCGTATGCGTCCCCCAGCATCCTGGTTCCAATCTTGTTGGGTAGTACGGTGTAGCCCACGTGGAGGCGGTGGTTGTTCGGGAAGTTCACTTTGACAAAGCTGTTCTTAGACATGGGCATTGTTGGTGGTTTCGCGGAAACTCTGGCTGGATTATCAACGGTGCCTACCTCAAGGGTCTGGGCGTCGCCTTGGTTTGGTGTGAATTCGATGGTTTTTTGTGCTGCTTGATACCCCACGGCCGTGCGGGTGGCGGCCTTGGTGAGTGTGGCTTTCAAGCTTTCTTTGCTGGAAGCATCAGCATAGGTGCCACCAGTGACGTTGGCTACACAGGTGAGTTCGGCGCGCGCGGCGTCGTCAACCATGAAGCCGATGGTGTGAACCACCAGGTCAGTGCCTTGTTCCTTGAGTTGTTTGGCCACGTCGCAGACGGGTGGTGGTGCGCAGGTGTCGATGCCGTCGGAGACCAGTACGATGGAGCGTTTGCCGTCCTTGGGTAGTAGTTCGTTGGCTTTGAGCAGGGAATTGCCGATGGGCGTGTATCCCCCTGGGTTGCAGACCGTTGACCTCATTTTTCAGGGCGTCGCTAGGCTTCTCTCCGGGCCTGGCGAGCACGGTGATGTCCCTGCAACCTGCTTCTTTTTCAGCATCGCTGCTGCCGGTGCCCGTGCCGTAGGTAACCAGGCCGAGCTGTGCGTCCTTGGGGGCTTCGGACACAAACTCGGTGGTGGCTTGTTTCGCGGCATCCATGCGGGTCTGCCCACCCACGTCTTTTTGCAGCATGGACCCTGACGCGTCCAAAACGACGACCGTGGGATCCATGTTCTCCGCGGCCCCTGCGGGCGGCATCAACGCCAGTCCCAGCCCGATGATGGTGCCGAGAGCTGCGAGTATTCGCGATCTGTGCATGTGAAAACACCTCTACCGTTATCAACTTTTACGCTAAAGGAATGCGCGCTGCGGTAGAGAATGTTCCCGCATACATGCGTTCGGTTACATGTTACCCCCTAAACGGGGTTACTGCGCGGTTAAGGTCGTGGCTATGCCGTCGTGAATATGCACTGCTTGCTGGTCGGTCAGCGGCAGGAGGCTCAATCGGTCCGTGTAGTCAGCGATGATGGTGTGCACTGCCTTATCAAACATGGGGTTGCCCACATGGGGAACAGGGTAGAAATCAACCGCGCCCAGCCCACGGGTATCAACACTGCCGTTGAGTTTGTTCGAATCCATATGCTCCATTGCGGTGCAGTAGCCGATATCAGGAGCTGTAATGATGGAACCTGCGGAGTTGCCCATGTAGAGCTTCCCGGCGTGAATATGGTTCTTGACCAGCTCATATGCGCCGGTGCGTTTCAGTTCTTGGAGCAGGTAGAAGGTGTTTCCGCCGTCAATGAACAGGGCGTCAGCCTGAGTGATAGTCTGCTCAATCTCTGAAGGCGTAGCTGTGGAGAGTTCTAATTCAACAACGACGAACCCCAAGCCTTCAAGCGCCTGTCGGTTTCCTGCGGTGTACTCAGACATGTCCACCGCCTCCGCTAACGCGGCGGTGGGAATGAACACCACCTGCGCGCCAACGGTGCTGTTACCTAGCACCGTTGGCACAAGCGATGTTGCTTGAGCAAAGTGGGAAAACAGCAGCATCATGACTACAGTGCCCCAGCTGCAGCCGCAGCAGCCTCCCGGTTGATGCGCCCGAAATTGTAGTAGGCGGCACAGGCACCCTCGGGGGAGACCATGCAGGTGCCGATGGGTGTTGCGGGCGTGCAGGCGGTGCCAAAGACACGGCACTGCCAGGGCTTGATTTTGCCGGTCAGCACGGATCCGCATTCGCAGGCTGCGGGGTCGGGAACGCGGTTGCCGGGGATGGTGAAGCGCTTCTCGGCGTCCCACTGCGAGTATTCCTCTGCAATGGCCAGGCCGGATTCGGGAATCCAGCCAAGTCCGCGCCATTCGAAGGTCTTGCGCACTTCAAAGACACGCGACATGAGTTTCAGAGCCACAGCATTGCCTTTGTTCGGAGACCACGCGCGCGTATTGGTTTTCCACGCGGGCGGGTTTGCCGTAGAGGTCGCGTGCCAAAAACTGCGTGAGCAGCATGTCCACGGCTTGAAGGATGTCCAAAGGTTCGAATCCCGCGATGACGGTGGGTTTGTTGTGCTGTGCGGGCAGGAAGTCAAAAGCCTTCGTGCCCACGATCGTGGCAACATGCCCCGGCGCGATGAAGCCGTCAACGTTGGTGTCGCCGCCGTTGATGAGCGCTTGAGTGGAGGTTCGATGGCAACGTGGTTGCTGAACACAGAGAAGTTGGCCACATTGCCTACGCGGGCCGCCTCCAGCGTTGCGGCGGTGGAGGGCGCGGTGGTTTCAAAGCCGATGCCAAAGAAGATGACTTCCTTGGAGGGGTTTTCTTTGGCGAGCTTGAGGGCATCGAGGGGCGAGTAGACGAAGCGGACGTCGGCACCCCGCGCGCGGGCTTGCATGAGGGATTCGGTGGAGCCGGGCACACGCATCATGTCGCCGAAGCAGGTGAGAATGACGTTGGGCTGTTGGGCGAGCCACAGGGCGTCGTCAACCCGGCCCATCGGGCAGCACGCATACCGGGCAGCCGGGGCCGTGCACCAGTTCAATGGAGCTGGGCAGTAGGTTTTCCAACCCGTAGCGGTAGATGGTGTGGGTGTGCCCGCCGCAGACCTCCATGAGGGAGATGGATCGGCCTAGTTTCTCGGCGTCGTCATGGATGCGGGTGAGCAGGGCTTTTGCGGCGTCGGGGTCGCGGAATTCGTCAACGTATTTCATAGTTCAAGTCACTCAATCTGTGAGGAGGTGAAGGATTCCAATTCGTCTTCGAATGTGCCACCGCCGAGTTGTTTGATTTGTTTCAGCGTTTCGGTGGCTTCGGCTTCGTCGATTTTCCCGAGCGCGAAACCCACATGGATGAGGACCCAATCGCCAACGGCGAGTTCTTCACCCATCATGAGGTCGGTGGAGATCATGCGGGAGACACCACTGATGCTCACTGTGGCTCGGGCTGTGTCGTGAATATCCACGACTTGGGCTGGTACCCCTAGGCACATGTTTCACTCCTTCTGACGTGTTTGACACTACCAGCACCCGCAGGGGGTACCCGACTACCATGTGTTCACATGGATCCGAAGAATCGCCTCAACGACAACGAAGATACCGTCAACACCAACATCAATCGTGTGCGTGCGCGGCCGTTCCGCCTCACCGACGATTATGTGACCCTCGCCCACGGCTCCGGCGGCAAAGCATCGGCGGCGCTGGTGGAGAACGTGTTCTACGGCGGTTACGGCAATGAGGTGCTGGATGCGCGCGAGATTCGGCGGTGCTTGCGTTGGCGGACCTGGCTGCTGCTGGCTCTGCATCGGGTGGTGCTTCGGGTACCGACGCCGCGTCCCTGGCGTTTTCCACCGACTCTTACGTGGTCAACCCCATTAACTTTCCCGGCGGCTGCATCGGCGAACTTGCAATCAACGGAACGGTGAACGATCTCGCAGTCGCGGGTGCGGAACCTGCGGTTATTTCCGTGGCATTCATTCTGGAAGAGGGGCTGCCCATCGCGGAACTGCGCCACCAGGCCGAGGCGATGCGCGCCGCCGCTGAGCGTGCCGGGGTGCGCATTGTCGCTGGGGACACCAAGGTGGTTCCTCAGGGTGCCTGTGACAAGATGTACGTCACCACCGCAGGGGTGGGTATGGTTCCCGCCGGGAGGTTGACGGAGAAGCCACAGGTGGGGGACAGGATTCTGCTGTCTGGACCAATTGCTGATCACGGCATGGCCGTGATGCTTGCCCGCGGCGACCTGGCCATTGCCGCTCCCATTGAATCCGACACGCAGGCGATCAACCACTACACCTCCGCGCTGTTCAACGCCGCCTCGCCCCACTGGCTCCGTGATGCCACCCGTGGCGGCCTGGCCACCGTGATGAACGAACTCGCCCGCGACACCGGCCTGGGCATTGTGCTTGACGACGCCGCGATTTCCGTCCGCGATCTCACCCGTGGGGCCTGCGACATGCTAGGTATTGACCCCCTCTATGTGGCCAATGAAGGCACCTTCGTGGCGGTGGTCAGCGACGCGGAGGCGGACGCGGCTCTGGAGGCATTACGCGCTGCAGGCTGCCCAGAGGCGGTGAGTATCGGCCGCATCGTGGAAGAACCCGCTTCCTCGTGGTGCTGACCACAGGCTTTGGTGGCACCCGCATGGTGGACATGCTGGTGGGCGACCCGCTGCCGAGGATTTGCTGACGCGGACTTCTTAAGCACGTTTGTCCGGCGGCACGTACCATGCTTCCACGGGGATTTCCCGACCGGTCGGAGTATCGAAGATGCGTATACGATCATCACGCACAATCTGCAAGTCGGAGCCGACCGGCATATCCCAAATGCCAATCAGGGCGGGTTCGATGGCACACAGATCGTTGAAGTCAACAATCCGCCAGTTGGCAGGATCGCTGAGATACTCGGTGGTGTCCAGGTGGCTCATGATCTGCCATCCATTGTCTGCGGGCATCTGAGATGGGAGGCGAACCATCCACCGCACAACACCCGTTCTGTTAATAACGTTGAGCGTAGCTAGGCACCCGCCAGCATTTGGTATGAATTCCATGGATCCCACTCAACCTGGTGCTTCGTGCCCCCGCACTATGGTTAAAGTCACTGGTTGGAAGCGTAACGACGCCCCGCCACCGCCTGTCCCAGGCTCAGCCCGCCGTCGTTGGCGGGTACATGGTGGTGGGTAAGTAAGTGGTAGTCCGCCAACTCGTCTTGAAGAAACCGCATCAGGAGTCGATTCAGTGCGCACCCGCCGGTGACGCCAATGGTGTGGGTCTCGGCGGCCTCGGCGGCGGCTCGTAACTGCGCAGCTAGGAGCCGTGCAACCCCGTGGTGGAACCGTAAAGCACGCTCCGATATGTCACCGGGGGAAAGTAATCCATGAATAAATCTGGAAATGATGTTGCTGCGTTTGTTGTGCCACGGGCGTGATCGACTCGATTCGCCACGTATTCAAGATGCATGGCGGCGTGCGCCTCAAACGTCGGGGTGATGCCAGTGAGCAGCCAGGACGCGGCGTCGAAAAGCCTGCCGAGCGAACTGCTCTGCACAACCCCGAATCCAGATTCCAATTGCGAGGCCACCAGTGCAGCCTCCGGGGAGTCGGGGAGGGGAATGTCCAGGTCCCAGGCGTGGCTGATGCCTGCGGCGATCCGCCAGGGGTGATGAACGGCGCGATCTCCACCCACCAGCGGAAATGAGGGTACATGCCAGGTGCGGGACCAGCCGTAATCTTCCGCAATGGTGAGTATTTCCCCGCCCCAGATGGTGCCGTCCAGGCCGTAGCCTGTGCCATCGAAAGTGCCGACCACCACTGGCCCTTCATCAATCCCATGCTCTGTGAGCAGTGACAACGCATGCGCATAGTGGTGTTGCACAGGCATCACGTCAACGTCGAATCGTTCGGCCAGGCGCTCCGCCAGCGCAGTAGTGGCATATCCGGGGTGCAGGTCACACACCACCAGCGATGGTTCCGCGCGTTGAATCCTGAGCATCTGCTCAACCCCACGGTCAAACGCCTGCTGGCTGGCCAGCGACCCCATGTCACCCACATGCGCTGACACATGCACACAGTCGCCGTGTGCCAGAGCAAACGTGTTTTTCAACTCGCCACCCACGGCTAGAACGGTTGGTCCCGGCGTGACCGGAATCGGCAGGGGCGCGTACCCCCGGGAACGCCTGCTCAGCATGGTTCCCACAAACACCGAATCCTCCACCGGAATGTGAATATCGCGATCGTGCAGCACAAACTCGTCGGCGAGCGCGTCCAGCTTGGACACGGCATCGTCGTTGGTGAAGCACAACGGTTCGCCCGCCGCGTTGCCGGATGTGGCCACCATCGGGTGATCCACCAGCAGCGAATGCAACGGCGTGTACGGCAACAGCACGCCAATATCGCCCAGGCCAGGGGCGATGCCGGGGAGTTCCACGCGCGCCGATGCGATAACGATGGGTCGCGCCGGGGAGGTAAGTAGTTCTTCTTCCTCGGGGGTGAGGGTGACCAGTCGGCGCGCCCAGTCCAGGTCAGGCACCATGACGGCAAAGGGCTTATCAGGTCGGGTTTTGCGGCGGCGTAGTTCGGCGACGGCGTCCCTCATTGGTGGCGTCACACATGAGGTGGAAGCCGCCGATGCCTTTGACGGCGAGGATGCGCCCGGCGTCGATAAGCGCCCGAGCTGCGGCGATGCTCATGGAAAGCTGTGGCCCACAGTCGGGGCAGCTGATGGGTTGCGCGTGGAAGCGGCGGTCGGTGGGGGCGGTGTATTCGGCCTCGCAGGCGGGGCACATGGGGAAGACCCTGCATGGTGGTGTTGGGGCGGTCGTAGGGGAGGTCTTCAATGATGCTGAGCCGCGGGCCGCAGTTGGTGCAGGTGGTGAAGGGGTACTGGTAGCGGCGATTGCCGGGGTTCTGCCATGTCCGCCAGGCACTCATCACAGGTGGCCACATCCGGTGGGATCAGTGTGCGTTCGCCCGAGGTGCTTATCGACGCCGTGATGCTAAAGCCCTCCTCCTCGGTGACGGGCAGGCTGGTGTCGGTGCGGTCGAGGACGTGGGCGAGCGGCGGCAGCGTTGCCAACACGTCGGTGATAAACGCTCAACGGCATCGCGGGTGCCTTGTGCTTCGATGAAAACGCTGGTGGCGTCATTGCCGCAGAAGCCAGTGATGGGGTGGCGGGCTGCCACCTGCGCTACATGCGGCCGGAAACCCACGCCCTGCACCACACCGCGTAGCACCACGCGTTGTCGAACCACATCCATAGGGTTTCATGCTAGCGGGTGGGCCTGATGGGGCGGGGAAGTGGCAGTTTGATAGATCATGGCGTTCGTAACGGTCTTGAACAGCGTTAGTGCAAACTTTTGCATAGAAAAAGGTCTACCGGCGGGTACGGAAACACCCTGTTTGTGTACCTGGCGATGGACCCACATGACAAGCACAGTCGCGGTCTTCCACATTGCCACCCCTGCCCGACTAGGGCGCTAGATTCGAGTCTGTGCACGAAGTAGCGTTGAGTACCCAATTAGCCCGCCTGGTCAGTAAGGCTGCGGAGGGGAGACGGGTGCTCACCGTGCGCTTAGAAATAGGGGCATTGCGGCAGGTGGTGCCGGAAACACTGGTGTATGCGTGGGGTTTTGTCACGAAGAACACTCAGCTAGAGGGTGCCGAACTGGATGTGACCTGGGTTCCTGTGCGGCTGCGCTGCGCGGAAGGCCATGTGACAGAGAAACAAGGGTGGGGATTCGGGTGCGATTACTGCGATGCCTCCACAACCGTGGTCACCGGTGAAGAATTTAGAGTGATTGATATAGACGTTGAAGCTAGTTGAATCCAAGGGAGGATCATCATGGGTCGGTTCCACCGCCACGACGACGGAACGGTACACGAGCACCATCACGGGGATCACCCCCACGATCACAGTCACCACGACCACGGCGACCATTCCGGCTACGAAACCGGGCGGGAACGCATTGAGGTGCTAGAGGATATTTTTGCGGAGAATGATCACTGTGCCGCGCACAATCGGGACGCCTTTCGATGCACATAACGTGCAGGCCATCAACGTAATGAGCTCCCCCGGCTCGGGTAAGACCACAGTGCTGCAGCACGTGTTGGCAGCGGCGCAGGCTGCGGGAATAAGAACCGGCGTGATTGAGGGGGATATTGAAACCTCGCTGGATGCTGATCGGCTGGATGGTTATGGGGCACAGATTTCCTTGCTGAACACGGGCAATGGCTTCGGCGGGGAATGTCACTTGGATGCGCCCATGGTAGCGGCGGCACTGTCTAAGGTTGGATCTTTCCGCGCTGGACCTTGTGCTTATCGAAAACGTGGGTAACCTGGTGTGCCCTGCGGAATTCGAAGTGGGGGAGCATCGCAAACTAATGGTGTACGCGGTGACAGAGGGGGAAGACAAGCCCCTGAAATACCCGGTGATGTTCCGCTCTGTGGGGGCGGTAGTGGTGAATAAGGTGGATTTGCTGCCTTACCTGGACTTTGATCGGGAGCTGTTCCTCGCCAACCTGGAGAAAGTTAATCCGGGCGTTCCGGTGTTTGAGGTGTCGGCGAAAACTGGGGAGGGCATGGCTGAACTGCTGCGCTGGTTCTCACCCGAACTGAAACCGGAGCTCTAACCCCGGAGCAGTTAACCTGCAGTGGAAACGGTGTGAGCCTGGGCGTCGTCACGCGTGTCACGTGGCGCGTGATGCGGCGTGCTAAACGGCAGGAAGTAGCAGGTCGGATGGCTACATTCGGGGGTAGTCGAACGTCCGAACTCCACCCGCAGGGAGGGGTGTGGTTGATACGCTTCAACTAAAGGTGATTTTGGCGCATGAAGGCTGAAATCGAGGTCACCCGAGATGATGGGGCGTGTTCGAATGAACTTAGGTGGAAGCTGGCAGGGGGAGACCTTGCGCGACAACCTTGAGCGGAGGGGAGTATCGCGACGAGATTTTATGAAACTCTGCGGTGGTCTGGCGGCGGTGTTCGCCTTTGGTTCCCCCGAGCGCGCCCCGGCTGCGGCGGCGCAGGAACTGGAGGAAAGCACCAACCTCATCGCTGAACGGCTGGGCAACGTAACCAAACCCAATGTCGCGTGGCTGCAGTTGCAGGAATGCACCGGTTGCATGGAATCGGTGCTGCGCTCGGGCGGTACTACCGTTGAAGATGCCGTGCTGGATTTGCTGTCCGTAAACTATAACGAGCTGGTCATGGCCGCGTCGGGGGAGGCGGCGGAACACGCATTGCATGAGCTGAATCAGCAACCGCACATTCTTGTGGTCAACGGTTCCGTGTCCACGGCGGAAAACGGTGTTTACTGCACCATCGGCGGCAAAAGCTCGGAAGATATTCTGCTGGAGGCGGCGGAACACGCCAGTATGATCTTGGCGGTGGGGGCATGCGCCGTCTACGGATCAGTGCAGGCCGCTAAGCCGAATCCCACGGGCGCGGTGGGAGTGGATGAGATCATCAAAGACAAACCAGTGATCAACGTTTCCGGGTGCCCACCTATCGGTGAGGTGATCACGGCCACCATCTCCTACATTCTCACCCACGATGCCCCGCCGAAAGTGGATGCGGAAGGGCGCCCACTGTTCGCCTACGACCAGCGCATTCACGATTCCTGCCCGCGCCGCGCGCATTTCGACGCCGGGCAGTTCGTGCGCTCCTTTGATGATGCCGGTGCCCGCAGCGGCTGGTGCCTGTATGAGGTGGGGTGTAAAGGGTCCTCCACCTTCAGTCCGTGCCCCATCATTCAGTGGAATATGAAATCTGGGTGGCCCATTGGTGCTGGTCACCCGTGTATTGGATGCACAGAGAAGCACTTTTTTGATAGGTTCACGCCGTTTTACTCCACCCTGCCGGATGTGGAAGGCCTGGGTATTGAAGCCTCGGCGGAGAAGGTTGGTTGGGGTCTTATTGGGGTCGCCGCTGTGGGCACCGCGATCCATGGCAGTATCACCACTGTGAAATCCATGGCGCGCCGCCGAAGCGCCCACGACGAGGAACTGCTTGCCGCCTTCGGTGAGGTGGATGACCATCACCATGCGGGTGGCCTGGTGGGCCGGAATTTATTGGCCGGGGGCCATGAGGTGTTTGAGGAACCACGCTCAGGTACTGCTGGCACAGATAGTGGTGCTACCAGCACAGACAATACAGATACTGATACCAACAACAGTGGGAAGGGCGAGTAATTCACATGGCTACGGAAAGGGTTGTCATTGATCCGCTGACCCGCATTGAGGGGCACTTACGCATCGAGCTGGAATGCGACGACAATCAGATTAAAAACGCCTGGAGCGAATCCACACAATTCCGCGGCATTGAAACCATTGTTGAGGGGCGGGATCCCCGCGATGTGTGGGCTTTTGTTGGCCGTATTTGCGGCGTGTGTACTGGAACGCATTCGGTGGCATCGGTGACGGCTGTGGAGGATGCCATTGGGTCCAATCCTCCTAAACAGGCCCAGCTGATCCGCGACCTCGTGATGGCCTCCCAGGAAATCCACGACCACGTGGTGCATTTTTATCATTTGCATGCCCTGGACTGGGTCAACGTGGTGAGCGCTGCGGATGCAGATCCGGCTAAGGCGGTTGAATTTGCTAAATCTATTAATTCCACCTGGAAGGGCAACACAGAGACACAGTTTGCCAAGGTTCGGGACACTATTCGGGGCGTGTTGGACTCCGGGCAGCTCAGTATTTTCACCGGAGGATATTGGGATCACCCCGACTACCGGCTCCCACCTGAGGCAAATTTAATGGCTGTGTCGCATTACCTGGATGCGCTGCAGTTTCAACGGTCGATTATCCGCATTAATACGATTTTTGGCGGGAAAAACCCACACCCGAATTTCCTGGTGGGCGGCATGGCCTGTTCCATTGACCCGGATAAGTCAGAGACAGTGAATCAAGTCCAGCTGGATCAGATGGGGGTGTGGGTGAATGAAATCCTGGACTTTATTAACGGCTGCTATTATCCCGATGCGTTAGCGATCATGTCTGTTTATAAAGACTATTTTGACATTGGTGCCTCCTCGCCAACATTTATCGCGGCGGGCATGGGAGGCGCGCGGTACGAGGGTGGCACTGAACGCCCAGTCTCATCTGGACACACTGACGTCAAGGGCGGCGTGATCATGGACGGCGACTACACCACCGTCCATCCACTCGACCCAAAGAAAATCAAGGAGTACATTTCCTCTGCCTGGTACACCTACACCGAGGGCGATGATGCTGGTGTCACCCCCGACGTGGGCGAAACAACGGTACGCTACACCGGCCCGAAACCCCCGTATGATTGGCTCGCCGACAACGACAAGTACACGTGGTCCAAGGCCCCGCGTTACGACGGACGCCCGGCTCAGGTCGGCCCGATCGCCAGGGTGCTCATTGCCTACCTGCAAGGACACCCAAAGACCGTATCCCTGCTCAACGATGCCCTTGACGCGGTGGACGTGCCGCTGGAAAAAATGAACTCTACCGCAGGCCGCACACTTGCCCGCGCCTTAGAGGCCGTGACCACGGCAGATCACCTAGCCCACGAGCTTCTACCAGCCTTCAAAGATGGCTTGCGCTACGGCGACTACGACGTGTTTGACCCCACCAAGTGGGAGCCAAGTTCCTGGCCGAAAAAGGCAAGCGGCTTCGCCATGATGGAGGTGGCGCGTGGTTTTCTCACCCACTGGGTGACCATCAAAAACGGCAAGGTGGACAACTACCAGGCTGTGGTTCCAACCACATGGCTCGCCGGTGGACGTGACCCCAACGGACATCTCGGCCCCTACGAGGCGGCGCTGGCCAGCAGTGGAACCCACCCCCTGGCGGATCCGAAGCAACCCTTGGAGCCGCTGCGCACCATCCACTCCTTTGACCCGTGCATGTCCTGTGCGGTGCATGTTTTTGATCCCGACGGCAACATTCAGGTTCAGGTGATCACCCCATGACAAACGTTGCTTCCCCACAGCGCGTCATCCGCGTGGCGCGAGCCTACAGCGTGCGCAAGCTCAGCCCCGGCCGACTACTCGCAATGGCTGCGGTGGCGCCGTTTGATTCGGAAGACCCAGTGGACGTAGCGCTGCACGCCTCGCTGCGCGTCAACCGCCCCGATATTGTTCCCATCAGGGTTCCCACAGATGAGTTCAGTCCAGCCACCCCGAAACGTAAATACTCGCTGGTCAGGGTCGATGATTTTCCCGTGGAAGACGTGCCGAAAAACGTGATGATCATGCGCGGAGACATGGAATCCGTATTGGCTCAGGCCACCATCAGCCGCGAGGAACGCACCCTATTTATCCGCAACGCTGAAGTGATGCGCATGTCTGGACAGCGCTGCCTGGCCGTCGCGTCTGCCGAAATCGCCGAAGACGGCACAGTAGGGGAGTTCTTTGTTGAGGGGTTTGTGGCTATGGTCCTGGAGAAACCCTCCCAGGTGGCCAAGAAATTCTCCAGCAACCCCAACGAATGGGTCCGCATCAACATTTGGTCGGCCACGCTGCGTTTCCAGCACTGGGCCAACATGGCGCTCATCGTCATCATGTCCATGAGCGGCTACTACATCATGAACCCGTTCTTCGGCCCCGCAGCCGAAACCGGCCCCGACGTGGGATACCTCATGGGTTGGGTACGCCTCATCCACTATGTCTCGGCCTACCTATGGCTGGGGCTCGGGTTCTCCCGCCTCGTACTATCCTTCACCGCCAAAGACCGCCAGCTTCGATGGCGCAGCCTCTGGCCCCTCAACTCCCACGAGGACGTCAAAGGACTGTGGGGCACCATACAGTACTACCTGTTCCTGAAGAAAGAAGGACCGCTTTACCTCGCGCACAATCCACTGCAGCAGTTCGCCTACACCGGCATTTACGTCATGTGCCTGATCCAAATGCTCAGCGGCATAGTGCTCTACGGTTTGTACAACCAAACAGACTGGTTTTGGGTCATTGTGGCCTACCCCATGCACTGGATGGGGGTGTCCACCATCCGCATGATCCACGCCCTGATCATGTTTGTGCTGTGGAGTTTTGTGATCGTCCACGTATACCTGGCTACCCGTGCGGACGCCCTGGAACGCCACGGCGGTGTGTCCTCCATGGTCAATGGTGGCGTGTGGCTGCGGCGTGGGGCGAAGCCTGTCGACGCCCCGGAAATCGGGTAGAGAGCCTAGCATCATGCCGGAACCTATTACCGTACTGGGCATTGGCAACCCCATCATGAGCGACGATGGCGTTGGCCTAGAAATCCTCGAACGGCTCCGCGTGCATTACACAGACCAGCGGCACCTAGAATTCGTCGACGGCGGAACCTCTGGGATGGAGCTGCTGCCCACAATCCAGGACGCCGAATCCCTCCTCGTGCTGGACGCCCTCGCGCCGACGGCACACAGTAACCCGGGGGACGTCGTCACGCTTATCGGCGACCAGATTCCCCGCCTGCTGAACTCGAAACTCTCCCCGCACCAGGTGGGACTTCTGGACCTGCTGTCGGCCGCGCGCCTGCTTGGCACGGAGCCGCGCCGGGTTGCGGTGGTGGGTGTGGTGGCTGAGTCGACGGAACTTCATGTTGGGCTGACCCCCACCGTCACACGTGCCCTGCCAGGTGCCGTGACGGAAGCCCGAACACTGCTGGATGAATGGCTATGTCACTCCACATCGATGTAGGCGACCTCGAATTCCCGGCCGTGGCGCAGATCCGCCGTCGGGGTGTCGCACACAGGGCAGGTCAGTGCAAAAAACTCGTCGATCGGCTGCTCTGCTGCGCAGGTCGGGCACCACACCGTTGCCTCGATATGCTCCACGGTGAGTTCCGCGTCGCCGCAGGCGGTGCCCAAGAGGCGATCGGCCAGGCCGCATGCAGCGCCTCGGGAACCACCCCGGATCGCGCGCCCACCCGCAACGCCACTCGCCGAATAGTACGCTGGTCAGCGGCCTGAACAACCACATCAACCACGCCGGACAGCAAACCTAACTCATGCACACTCCCATTATCGCCCATCAGTAGGAAGGAGCTGCGGGTGAGTACAACGCTCCGTCTCGACCAGTTCGTGGACCCCAACGAAGCAACCGTCATTTACACCCGAGACGATTCGGGAACCGTCATTGATGCCCGGTTCGACCTTTCTGGACTCCCGCGTCTTGACCCCATGCTGATCGGCCGCCCCGCCGCTGACGTTCCCGACATCGTCAAACGACTCTGCGGCATCTGCCCCGTCACTCACCACCTGGCGGGCACTCGTGCCCTCGACGCGCTTATCGACGCCCCCATCACACCCACCGCGCGCGCCGTTCGCGCACTCCTGCACCACGGTTCGCTCATCGACGCCGCCGCACCCAAGCTGTTTTCCACCAACCAGGAACTTGCCATCCAGCTCAAACGCTTCGGCAAAGCCGTCATGGCGGCCGCTGGGTGCCCCGGGCATTTCCCCGACGTTGCCATACCCGGTGGCGTTCGTGCTGCCGCAAACCCCGACCTTGTCGCGGCGCTTGTGATTCCTGAACTCCCTGAGGCGTTGGCCGCTGATGCCGTCGTACCAGACTACGATGGTTACGACCTCGCGGTGACCAGCGATAACGGTGAGCTCGACCCCCTGGGCACGCATATCGTCATGCATCGCAGCGGACACATCGAACTCTTTCCCATCCAGGACTGGCCCCGCCGCGTCCACGAAACCCAGCCCGGCGCGCCCGCCCCCAGGCCCGTTATTGGGAACGATCCCTACCGAGTGGGGTCCGTGGGCGCAGCAGCGCATCGCGGCGTCGACAAGTAACCCCACCGTGGCCATGATTCAGCGCAGCCTTGATGCCATCGCCGAACTCACACACAACCCCGCGCTTATCGACGGCGCGGTGGCCACGGAAGGGCAGCTACGTGCAGGTGTTGGGGTGGGCGTGGTGGATGGTCCGCGGGGGCTGCTGGTGCATGTGTATACGGTGGATGATGCGGGTGTGCTGGTGGACTGCCAGATCCTGACCCCGACGGCGCAAAACGAATGGTGGCTGGCCGGGATGCTGCGGGAGATGGTTGATGTGGAGTCCTCGATACGCACCGCCGACCCGTGCCTGCCGTGCAGCTCAGCGCCGCCCGGGCAGATGAACGTGACGATCAAGGAAGAAAGGCTGTAGCGATGTGTATCGGCATTCCAGCGCGCATCATCTCCATTGAGGGGGATGTGCTGCCGAACGCGGTGATTGACGTCGCCGGGCAGCAACGCACCTGCTGCCTCGCCTACCTGCCGGAGGCGCAGGTGGGGGATTATGTGCTGATCCAGAACGGTTTTGCCATGAGCATCGTGGACGAGCAGGAAGCACAGGAATCGCTGCGGACCATTGCGGAATACAAGTTGATTAATTACGACTGAGCGGAGACGTTAAACATTCATTTCATGCCGAAACGCTGGGGTACGGGTTGATTCAGATGGCCATGTGGTGACCCCATCAAGCAGTTCTCACGCGGCGTAGGCGCACATGGGCAAAACCCTATTACCGCGACCTCCCAATCCGCCATACAGTTACCGCCGCGATGACCAGAACTAACGCTAGTACTGCTGGCCAGACGGCGGGTTCGGGGGAGAGGAGGTTCACTACCGCCTGGATGACGGAGAGGAAGGCGAAGAACCCAACGAACCCGACGAGCGTATCCCACATGAGTTTTCTGCGTTGCTGCTCGCCGGGTCGGTGATTGTTGTGGTCGGCCATTTCTAGGCTTTCACGCCGCCTGCGGTAAGTCCGGCGACGATGCGACGCTGGAACACTAGCACCATGATCACCAATGGGATGGTCACCAGCGTGCCAGCGGCCATGATGGCGGCGTAGGGGATACTCGAAGGCGCTGGGGCCTGAGAAACGCGCGATGGCCACGGTGACGGGTTCGGTGGCATTGCTGGATAGCTGCTTGGCCAGCATGAATTCGTTCCAGGTGGCAATGAACGCCAGGATCGCCGTGGTGAACAGCGCCGGTGCGGCGAGTGGCAGGAGCACAAGGCGGAAGGCTTGGCCTCGGGTCGCGCCGTCGACACGCGCGGCTTCCTCCAGCTCCCAGGGCAGCTGCCGGAAGAAGGAGACCAGTGTGTAAATGGTGAGGGGGAGTGCGAAGGAGATGTTGGGGATGATTAGTGCGCGGTAGGTGCCGATCCAACCGAGGTCGCCAAACAGTTGGAACAGTGGTGTGACCAGGGCGATTCCGGGGAACATGGAGGCGGCGAGGACGATGCCGGTGACGATGCCTTTGGCGCGGAAGTCCAGGCGTGCGATGGCGTAGGCGGTGAACACACCAACCAGCACCGCGAGGAACGTGGTGACCGCACCCACGAGCAGTGAGTTTCCAATGGCACCGAGGAAGTCGTTGCCTTTGTCCGTGGCTAGGGCGTCGCCGAAATTGTCGAGCGTGACGTGCGTGGGCCACGGTGTGGTGTCAAAGGTGTGGTCCTTGTCGCGCAGCGCGGTGACCACCATCCAGTAGAAGGGGGCCAAACCCCACACCAGGATTACAACAACACCGCAATAGTTGCGTACTGCCTGCATCATCGGGTGGCCTCCTTGCGTTGTTTCGCGTGTGCTGGGCGTGTTTGTGCTTGTTGTTTCCGTGCCTGTTTCTGCGCCCGTCTTTGTGCGCGTTTCATGATTCGTTGGTCGCTGTTGCCGCTCACGTCAGCGCCGAGGAAGCGGATCATCACGAAAGCCACGAAGAAGATCAGCAGGAACACCAGCGTGGACAGAGCGGACGCGGAGTTGAAGTGGTTCTGACGCATGTCTTCAACCACAAGCTGGGAGATGGTGGCGGTGGGGGAGTTCGAGGAGGAGGAAATCAAGATCACAGGCAGGTCGTACATGCGCAGCGCGTCCAGGGTTCGGAACAGGACTGCCACCATTAATGCTGGTTTGACCAGCGGCATCGTGATCTGTGTGAACATTTGCCAGCGGGAAGCCCCGTCCACGCGCGCGGCCTCATACAGATCCTTGGGGATCATCTGCAGCCCGGCGAGAATGAGCAACGCCATGAACGGGGTGGTTTTCCAGACGTCGGCAATGATCACGGCAATGCGGGCGGCCCAGGGGTCTGTTGTCCAGTGCACATGAGTGCCCAGGAGGGAGTTAATAATGCCGTGGTCGGCGAAAATGAACTGCCACAGTTTGGCGGTCACGGCCGTGGGAATCGCCCAGGGGATGAGCACCGCTGCGCGGAGCATGCCTCTGCCTTTAAAGTCGCGGTTCATCACTGTGGCCATCCACATGCCTAGGAGCGTTTCCAATGCAACAGTGACCACGGTGAAAAACAGCGTGATGCGTAATGCGGGCCAGAAGTCTGTGGCCAGTACTCCCGGCGGACATGTTGAGACAGCGCCACTGGGGGACATGCATCGTTGCGTGGTCCAGTACAGGTAGTGTTCAAGGCCCGCAAAACCGCCATCAGTAAATACTCCGGTGGTGGGGTCGAGCCCTTTATCGGCCTGGAAGGATAACCAGATTGCACGAACAATGGGGTAGCCGATGACAATGGCCAGCACAATCATCGTCGGCGCGATAAGCAGCGCCGCCGCGCGGGATTGTTTGGGTGTGGACACTCGGCCCATCACCTCCTCAAACGGTAAGACACGTAGGGGTAAAGCGGAAAGAACAAAAAGGGGAGTGCTCACCAAGGGTAAGCGGCTCCCCTTTCAGTGACATAAAGGAACTACTTCGATGCGTTTTCGATGGCGGCCTTCATGTCGGCTGTGGCAGCGTCAACGCTCTTGTCCGTGGTGAGCGCTGCGTAGGCGTTGTCCTGGATGGCCTTGGAAATGGCCGGGTAGAACGGGCTGACCGGGCGCGGCGAGGCGTTTTCCAGGGATTCCTTCAGAGCGGGCAGGTACGGGTACTTTGCCACTAACTCTGGGTTATCGTAGATGGATGCCAGCACGGGCGGGAAGGAGTTATCAGCGAAGGATGTCTGGTTTTCCTCGTTGATCACGAACTCCACGAAGTCGTGAGCGGTGCCCTTGTGCTTGGAGAATGCGCTGATGCCGTTGTTGTACCCACCAAGAGTGGATACACCCACGCCGTCCTTGCCCACTAGAGGCTGCACCTCAACCTTGCCGGCCACGGCGGATCCTTCTTTAGTGGCGTTGGCATACATGTACGGCCAGTTCACGGCGTAGGCGGTCTTGCCTTCAACGAAAGCGAGGTTGGTTTCCTCTTCGGTGGCGGAGGTGGAGCTCTTAGCAATCACACCGTCCTTGTAACCTTTGACCATTTCCTGCAGGCCTTCCTTGGATGCAGCGGAGTCCACTGCGGGAGTGGTGCCGTCGGATTCGAGGACGCCGCCGCCCCAGCCTGACATGAAGTCGGCGGTGTTCACCGTCAGACCTCGTACTGCTTCAGCTGCAGGGTGAGGCAGTCTTTGCCCTGGACCTGGTGGCAGCTTTCAGTCAGTTCACCCCAGTTTTTCGGAGCATTAGGAGCAAGTTCCGTGTTGCGGAACAGCAGCTGGCCATTGGTGTTCTGGGGAACTGCGTAGAGGGTGTCTTTGTAGGTGGCGGACTTGACTGTTGCGGGCAGCAGTTTGTCAGTGTCCACCTTCAGATCACCGGTCAGCGGGGCGAGCCACTGGTTGGCGGCGAAGTCTGCGGTCCAAATGACGTCCAGTGCCATCACGTCGTAGTCACTGCTTTTCGCCTGCAGCGCCTGCACTAGGGTCTCGCGCTGTGCGTCGGCTTCACCGGCCAGTTCCTTTAGGGTCACCTTCTCATCGGGGTGCTCCTGGTTCCACTTTTCGATCACCGGTTTGATCTTGTCGGTGTCGTTTTTGCCCATCGCAAACGTGATGGGGCCGTGGTCCGTGTTGTTGTCTCCTCCGTTCGAAGAGGAGCCACCAGAGGAACAACCAGCTAGGGCGATTCCAGCAATCAGTGCCGATGCTGCAAGAGCTGTAGCCGCTTTGCGGGTGTAGTACAACTTCATGAGAGAATCCTTACATCTCGTAGACGCTCGCAGGCGTCTGTGTTGTAGGCGTCTCTACTGAATGTAGTGATATGGAGGTCACAATCGAATGAAAGTAGAACAAAAGTGTCATTGGTAACCCCTTTTTGGGGGTGAAATATCCGCTAAATTGGAAGCAAAGTCACAGTAACCCGTTCTGATTTAGCAATCTGCTCGACGCGGGCGCTATCAATCAGCCCCTGACACCACAACCACCGATCCTCCCGCAGCAAGTGGGGCGAGAATGTTCGTGTCAAAGCTCGCGCGATCCCGCCACCCGGCACTGAGCACCCGGGAAGCTGCCAACGGTTCGATCACCGCGGCGTCGAAAAGCGCAGGTAATGCTGGAGTATCACCGAAAAATTGGTCGCCGTAGAACCTGACCGTGGGACCGAAATCCACCACACCATCTGGCACAGACCCACCCGTCTCGACGACCCCGCGACCAAAAGGATCCGTAGTCACCAGCGCAATATCGCCGGTAAAGCTTGCATCCACACGATCTGGGGAGCAAAACAACACGTCAGCATCGTCAGTGGTGCCGAACGTGAAATCGACGTGTGCAGCAAGCGCCCCCAACGCGATGGTGACTGCCTGCCAGCTCACCGGCAGGTCAATGGCGATGCGGGAATCCTCATCAAGGTCGAACTCCTCAATGAGCATGTTGCCCACCTTGGCCGCCCAGTTATCCAACGTCACTGCGGAAAAATCCAATCGGGAATCCGTGGCCTCGTCGTACACGGTCAAGCGGGGCTTCGCGGCATCGGCCTCAAGCAGGTGACTCAGCAAATTCATAGCATCCAGGGTAGGGGAAAACCGGCCTGGATGCGCTCTAGCTATGTTTAGTTCACACAGCGAGGACCGTCGCCGCCCGCATCGATATTGGGAGATTTCGCTGCGTCAGAGGATTTGTCGCTGCCTGCTTGGCCTACTTCTTCGGGGGATTCGGTGATGGGGCTGTTGGATTTCGGGCCGTCGTAGTCGGATCCCACCACCACGGCGACCTCATTGGCGTTGAGGCTATTGGAGGCTTGGATCGGCAGTCCGCCAAGCTCGCCTGCGAGTACGATGGCGGCGGGGTCGTCGGCACGCGAGGCGACGATGGTGGTTTGGTGTACAAGCCCGGTTCGGCGTTGGTCACCTGATCGATCTTCAGGCCCATATCACCGAGCGCACCTGCCACAGCGGCGGCGAGACCGGAGGTTTGAGTGGCGTTGAGTACGTTGATGGACGTATTGCGCGTGGCGTCGAGAAGCGCCTGCTTCGGGTTGTCGCTGGGTGGGGCGCTGCTGGAGGGTTCGGATTTTTCTCCGAGGAGGGTTTGGAAGAACTTGTTCACATCTTTGGTGTTGATGGTCACCACCGACTCACCGTAGTCGCCCACGCCGTCAATGGAGGTGACAGGGATGGTGCTGAATTGCACATTGCCGCCCGCTAGGTTCTGCATCTGCACGGCGAACTGCGCTGGGTCTAGATTGCCGTCCAGATTCACCGAGCGCCGCACGGCCGAGCTGAGTTCGGCAAGCTTTGTGGGGCTAGATAGCGTGCCGGACGAGAGCACCTTGTTCACAATTGACGCCATGAACACCTGCTGGCGCACAACGCGGTCGAGGTCGCCGCGGGGGAGACCGTGGCGTTGGCGGACGAAGGAGAGGGCATCCGGGCCGTTCAACGTTTGTCGGCCGGCCTTGAATTTAGCACCGGAGAACTCGTCATCCACGGCTTCGTTAAGGCAGACATCAACGCCACCCACGGCGTCGGTGAGCAGAACGAATCCCAGGAGACCCACCTCGGCATAGTGCTCGATTTTTATGCCGGACAGGTTGCTCACCGTATCCATAAGTGCCCTTTGTCCTGCTTCTTTGGATTCTTTTTCCAGTTTCGCGCCTTCTATGCCGCCTTTTTGGGAGAGCTCTGCTTTCTTTTCGTTTTTGTAGGTGCCGTAGACGCCGTTGATTTTCATGTTGCCGTTTTTGGCGTCGTGAATATATGTATCGCGGGATGGATACTGCGGTTGCGGAGGAACCATCGTTGGGGATACGGATCACCATGATGGTGTCGGTGTTGTCGTTTTCCTCATCGCCAGCGCGCAGCATATTGATCTCGTCGGGGGTGAGGGCGTTGCCCTCGGCGTCGGAGCGTGAATCGGAGCCGACAAGCAGAATGTCGGTGGCACCGTCGGCGGCTTGGCCGAATGTACTTTTATCGCCACCGATTGTGGGACCCTTGCTGAAAGTATTTCCGGCAACATAGTATCCGGCCCCAGAGAGCCCCAGTACCAGAACCGACAGGAATATCAGCAACCCACGGACCGGTGCTGGTCCTTTTTGTCGCAGGTTTACGGTCTGCGTGGGTGCTGCTTTGATGTCGCGCCCTCGGCGATACTTGTCGGCCACGGTGGTTCTCCAGTGCGTCGTACGGCGGTCGTCTTTCGTCAGCTGTGGGTAGCTGTGGATGCTAGCTCAGTCGGTATGGTTAGAACCGACACACTACTCAAGGAGTCTATTTTATGCGCGTGGTGGTGACGGGAAGCGAAGGGCAGCTAGGTTCGGCTCTGAAACTCACCTGCCCGGCGGATATCGAGCCGGTCTGGCTTGGCCACAAGGACCTGGATATTACTGACGAGGCAGCCGTGGCCCGGCACCCCGCGTTTGAGGGGGCGGACGCCATCATCAACACAGCCGCGTACACCAATGTCGATGCCGCCGAGACCGACCGCGATGCCGCATGGGTGCTCAACGCCAGCGCACCGGGGTTTTTGGCTCGCCGCGCCGCCGAGGTTGGGGCACACCTGGTGCACCTAAGCACAGATTATGTCTTTGGCACTGTTGCGTATCGACGCCCCCTCGTCCCCGACACACCCGCGCACCCTACCTCGGTGTACGGGGAGAGCAAACGTGCCGGTGAATGTGTGGTGCTCGACTCGGGGGCGAACAGTGTGATTGTGCGCACGGCATGGGTTTTTTCTGGTGCAGTCTTGCCCACGCATCGCGATTTTGTGTCCACGATGATGGGTTTGGAGAAACAGCACGACACCATTTCCGTGGTGGATGACCAACACGGTAACCCCACTTTTGCCCCTGATCTGGCACTCGGACTGTGGGAAGTATGTCATGTGCAGCCGACGGGGGTTCTTCACGGGGTTAGTTTTGGGGAGACAACATGGTATGGCGTGGAGCGCGTGAAGTCTTTAAAAATATAAGTGCGGATCCTGACAGAGTTCGCCCCTGCACAACGGCCGATTTTCCCCGGCCAGCGGCACGTCCGGAATGGTCCGTCTTAGATACTTCCAGCTGGACTGAGGCTGGGCTGAGAGCGCTGCCGGAGTGGCGCAGCGGTGTTGCGAGGGCTACCCAAGGTACACTCAGACAATTGTGAGCACTCCTATAGCCGTCATCACAGTGACGTACAGCCCAGGCACTTACCTGGAGTCCTTCTTGGATTCTATACCCGGTGCCACGGAAAGGGCTGCGTACGTCGTGTTGGCCGATAACGGTTCCACTGACGGTGTTCCCGAACAGCAAGCTGATAAGCGTGAGAATGTCGAGTTTTTTGCCACCGGCGGAAACCTAGGGTACGGCACGGCCATCAATAGGGCTGTGCAACACCTTAAGGGGCGCAAAGAGCGCGGGGATATAGACGGAGACTTCTTTGTTGTCTCCAACCCTGACGTCGTCTTTGACCCTGGTTCTATCGACGCCATGCTTGAGTGTGCGCAGCGCTGGCCAGGCGCTGCCACCATTGGCCCGCGCATTAGGGAAGCCGACGGGGCCGCTTATCCTTCAGCACGTACCGTGCCCACCATACGTAATGGTGTTGGGCATGCCTTGTTCGGGACCATCTGGCCCTCGAACCCTTGGACCAAGGCATATCGTGATGATGACGATCTCACCACAGAACACCCAGCTGGTTGGCTTTCCGGCTCCTGCTTGCTGGTGCGGTGGGATGCCTTCGATGCCATCGGAGGCTTTGACGAGCGCTACTTCATGTACATGGAGGATGTTGATTTAGGTGACCGTTTCGGTCGCGCCGGTTACTCCAACGTGCTGTGCCCTTCGGCGGAAATTACCCACGCCAAGGGGCATGCTGCGGGGGAGAATCCAGCCGCGATGCTGCCTGCACATCACGACAGTGCCTATCGTTTTATTGCGGATAGGCATGCTGCGTGGTGGCAGGCACCACTGCGACTGGTGGTACGTATTGGACTCAAAATGCGGGCATGTATCGCTGTGTATTCTGCACGTCGCGGACAAGCTAGCTAATTAATTAATAAAGCCCAATATGAATTGAGGAAAAATGCCTGAAATTCACCCACTTGCCCACGACACTGATGCCGTTATTCTTGTCGGCGGAAAAGGCACTCGCCTCCGCCCATTAACGGTGTCTACTCCGAAGCCGATGTTGCCTACCGCAGGTGCGCCGTTTTTGAAGCACCTGCTAGCGCGCATCAAAAGTGCTGGAATGCGGCATGTGGTGTTGGGAACCTCGTTCCAAGCCGAGGTATTTGAAGAATACTTCGGCGACGGCTCAGAGATGGGTCTAGAGATCGAGTATGTTTTTGAAGAAAAAGCCCTGGGTACGGGCGGTGCGATCCGTAATGTGATGAATAAGCTGCGCCACAATAACGCCATGGTTTTCAATGGTGACGTGTTGGGCGGTACGGATCTCAACGCTATTTTGCAGACCCATGAACAAAAGCAAGCGGACGTGACCATGCATCTTGTGCGGGTTGCGGATCCGCGTGCCTTTGGCTGTGTTCCCACTGATGAGGACGGTCGTGTGGTGGCGTTCCTGGAAAAAACCATGGATCCGCCCACTGACCAGATCAACGCGGGGTGTTATGTATTCCGCAAGGAGATCATTAACACCATCCCAGCTGGTCGCGTAGTGAGCGTGGAGCGGGAGACCTTCCCGCGCCTGCTGGAGGAAGGACTGCGCGTCTACGGCCACGTTGATCATGCTTATTGGCGGGATATGGGCACGCCAAAGGACTTCGTCCACGGCTCTTCTGACCTGGTTCGCGGCATCGCGCCATCGCCGTTGCTGGCGGGCCAGGTGGGGGAGTCGTGGACTGACCCTACTGCGGGTGTGAAAGGGGGCGTGATTTTGCTGGGTGGCACGGCGGTGGGCCGTGGCACGGAGATCGGTGCTGGCTGCCGTTTGGACCGCACGGTGGTGTTTGAAGGGGTGACCATCGAGCCGGGTGCGATTATCGAGGATTCGATTATCGCCTCGGGCGCGCACATCGGCGCTAATGCCAGGATCAAGGATTGTGTCATCGGTGAGGGGGCGCAGATTGGTGCGCGTTGCGAGCTGAAGGGCGGTTTGCGGGTTTGGCCGGGCGTCGTGCTGCCTGATGGTGGTATCCGGTTCTCCACTGACGCATAGACCCTGATGTGTAAGTAAAGCTTAAGTAACATGTGCTACCTGTGAGTTTGGTTGCATATTTACTACATATAGTACCCCCGACTATTACCCCCGTTTGAGTCCTTCTGGGGCTGATGTTACTCGTGTGACTGGCTTGCTGGGAATAGGGCTAGAGGGGGCTATTTTTTTCTGAGCCAGGTTGACTGTATCTAGTGATAGCGTGTGTAATCGGCTTGTGTGATCAACGGTGTTGGTTATCAACAAGAAATAATTGCCCACAAAAACTATCGGAGAACAGGAGCGTAGCGTGGAAAACATTGCAGGCGACGCAATGCCTCGCGGAAACGCAAAGTCCGATGATGGGGGAGCAAAACCCGGTTTGCAACTTCGCAGCAAGGCCATCGAGTCGAATTTCCTTCGATGCATTGTTTAGCGCTGTAGAGCAGGAATGGCAGGAACAGGCTCTGTGTGCTCAAACGGATCCTGAGGCATTCTTCCCTGAAAAGGGTGGTTCTACGCGTGAGGCTAAGCGCATTTGTCAGGCGTGTAGTGTTCGCGACGAATGCCTGGAATACGCACTGGAGCATGACGAGCGTTTTGGTATTTGGGGCGGACTTTCAGAGCGTGAACGCCGCCGCCTTAAGAAACAAATCAGCTAACCATCTGCGTGGTGTCGGGGTGCGTCACCACGGATGATTCGGATTGATGGTTGTTGGCTCAATGTTCAAATAAGCCGCAACCAGTGACGTAAGAACCGTGTGGAGTAATTCCACTTTTTCCTTCGCGTCGTCGCAGCGTTGCTCAATGGGCATGCGAAACAGCACAATACGCGGACGCGTTGGCCTGCCGCGCTGATCAATTCCGGCGGGGATGAGCCGCCCTAAGGGGACGGGGCCATCTGCGGCTATTTCGTCGCTGTAGCGAGATACATCTGGGTTGAGTCGCATGCGTGGAACGGTGTCTACGGCGATGTCGATGCTGGCAAGCTCGTCGGGAAAGGCGGCCTGAATGGGGGAGTAAGCCTCAATCAGGGCGGCGTCGAACAGCTGACTGCGGTTGCGATAACGACGCACCGTGCGGGGGTAAACAGTGCCACGCATCCCCCGGCCGCGACGATCTCGAAAAGATCTTATGTGCATAAAACCACAGCATAGCCGGGGTTTGTAGGCTGGTGGTGGGAGCGCGCCATGGCATCTTAACTACACAAACCTAAAGTTCGGGTCTAGACTTTGTGGCGTGAGTCAATTTCGTCGTTGTTCCCGCCCAGGATGTGGCAAGCCTGCAGTAGCCACATTGACCTACGCCTACGCTGATCAAACCGCTGTTGTTGGTCCGCTTGCCGTTGCGAGTGAGCCGCATAGCTGGGATTTGTGTGAGGCCCATGCTGCTAAAATCACAGCTCCTCTGGATGGGAGCTATGCGCGTGCATGATATTTACCCAGACGCTGATGAGGATGATGACCTCACGGCTCTGGCGGAGGCGGTGCGTGAAGCGGGGCGACACTCTAGCGGGCTTGTTGTTGATGACCAGCCTGCTACACCGCCCCAACAACGACCAGTGATCCAGCACCGCGGTGACGGTGCCCAGGGTGCGGACGGCGCGAACCATCCGGTGCGTCGTTCTAAGGAAATTCGCGCGCATCGTGCGCAGCGCCGCAGTCATCTTTTCGTTGTGCCGGATCTCAACGAAACAAATGATGATTCCTAAGATTAGAATTTTTGCCCTGTAGGGCCCTAAAGTAAGGCGGAGAGTCCTCGCGCGGCGGGGAGCCACGCCCTTGGATGTAAGCCCCTTGTGGCGTTACACAACCATCACGCACGGCGTGTGGTGGTACACGGCATAGTAAAGCGGCAAGGAGATAAACCCACATCATGCGCACTCGTGAATCTGTTGAAGCTGTCATTAAGGCATATGATGTTCGGGGGATAGTTGGAGAAGGATTTGACGCCGAGTTTATGCAGGAAACCGGCGCTGCCTTTGGGCGACTCATGCGGGGCGAGGACGCCAACGTTGTGGTGATTGGCCATGACATGCGCGATTCCTCGCCGGGGTTGTCGCGCGCGTTTGCGAATGGCGTCGCGGATCAGGGTTTGAATGTCCTCTATCTGGGGCTGACTTCGACGGATGAACTGTACTACGCCTCGGGCGTTCTGGACTGCCCAGGTGCCATGTTCACGGCAAGCCACAACCCGGCGGAATATAACGGCATTAAAATGTGCCGCTCGGGTGCCCGCCCTGTGGGGCAGGAGTCGGGACTTCGCACGATTATCGACGACCTGGTGGCCGGGGTTCCCACGTATGACGGCGCGCGCGGCACGATCAGCGACCGTGATGTACTTGACGGCTACGGCGAGTTTCTACGCGACCTGGTGGACCTGCGGGGCATCCGCCCCCTGAAAGTTGCCGTGGACGCAGGCAACGGCATGGGTGGATTGACGGTGCCGGCGGTTCTGGGCGCGGCCGGACTTCCCCTGGATATTGAGCCATTGTATTTTGAGCTGGACGGTAGTTTCCCCAATCCTGAGGCGAATCCGCTGGAACCGAAGAACCTGGTGGATCTGCAGAAGTTCGTGGTGGAGACCGGTTCGGATATTGGTCTGGCGTTTGATGGCGATGCCGACCGCTGCTTCGTGGTGGATGAGAAAGGCCAGCCGGTCAGTCCCTCAGCAATCTGCGGGATTGTGGCGGAGCGTTACCTGGCACAGAAACCGGGTGGGACCATCATTCACAATTTGATCACGTCGAAGGCTGTCCCGGAGATCATTGAGGAAAACGGCGGAACTCCGGTGCGCACGCGAGTGGGGCACTCGTTTATCAAGGCGAAAATGGCCGAGACCGGCGCTATCTTTGGTGGCGAACATTCCGCACACTACTACTTCACCGAGTTTTTCAACGCGGATTCCGGGATGCTGGCCGCCATGCATGTGCTAGCTGCTCTGGGGCATCAGGATAAGCCGTTGAGCGAGATGATGGCGGCCTACAACCGCTACGAGGCATCAGGAGAAATCAATTCCCGCGTTGCTGATCAGGAGGAAAGCACCCAGCAGGTGCTCGATGCCTTTGCCGACCGCATCGACTCCGTCGACAACTTGGACGGCGTGACCGTGCAGCTGAAGGGCACTCCAGCATGGTTTAACGTACGGGGTTCGAATACTGAACCGCTGTTGCGCCTGAATGTTGAAGCTCCCACCGCGCAGAGGTGGACGCCTTAGTGGACGAAATCCTGCGTATCATTCGTCGCTAGAATTGATGCCATGCAGGAGCAGGAAAAACTGAAGTTTTTTGAGGTTGCCCACGAAGGCGCCTTTGTCCGGGCGATGGCTGAGGCCGTCGCCAACGGCGTGTTTAGTGACCTTCGTGAATTCGCTCCTCGCTCTATCGTCGCTGTCTGCGGCGATGATGCTAGCCGTCACGCTGCGGAGATTGTCTCCGCATTGAGTGGTCCTTTGTCGATCCCGGTTGTGGTCACCGACCAGCTGCCAGTATTTTGTGGCGCATTGGATGTGGTTTTTGTCACCCAGTCGGCCGGGACAGCGTACAGGATGGGGTGCGGAGGCATTCGTGGAAACGGTGGCCAGAGAGGCGTCGCGACGCGGTAGCCTCACTTTCTGCTGCGCGCCGCACCAGTGGGAGGATGCTCCGAGAGGTATGACGGTGCTGCCGAACCTCCCAGGAATGGAAGGGCGGTTTTCCGCAGCACGGGTGATCACCTCCCTGTGGGCGATTGTTGCGGCGCTGGACACACCCCAAGACACGCTGGGGGAGACGCTTGCACACTGCGCCGAATCCGTGGATGAGGAGCTGCATGCCTTGTCGCCGCAGCGCGACGCCCTAGTCAACCCGGCGCGGGGCCTGCGTAATTGGGCGCATGGTACACGGGTGGTGCACAGCTCATCGTCGGCGGTGGGGGTACGCATTGCGGCCTTAGCGGCCCTGTTGTGGGCCGAACATGGTCTGGTCAGCAGCGTCTTGTCTGCGGAAAACCTCACGGAGGCGCTACCCGCGTTGGAAGGGTCGGAGCGGGATATTTTCTACGACCCGTTCCTGGATGAAGGCGAGGACGCGGCGCCCCCGCCGCTTCCCTTAAGGATTGTGATGTGGGTGACCCCGGCGGACGTCGATAAGCTGCCGCCCGCCGAGCTGCTTCCACCAAACACGCTGATTGAGCGAAGCGACAGCCCGAACACCAGCGCCCTCGCAGCAACGCTGATTGTGCTCACCCGAGCGTGGGCCGCCGCGATTTTTCGAGCCAACGACCGACTAAACCGCCTATCAACATTATCTATCAACACCGGAGGACATCTATGCAACTACTCAGTGGAGCCATGCGCAGTTACCCATGGGGATCGCACACAGCGATAGCTGAGTTACGGGGGCACGCCAGCCCCTCGGATAGCCCTGAAGCTGAGCTCTGGTACGGTTCCCACCCCGGTGATCCCTCCACCCTTCACGGGAGCGAACCGCAGGACACTAAGCCCCTTGACCAGGCAATTGCTGCAGACCCTGAGTACCATCTTGGAGCTCGGGTTCGTCGAGAGTTTGGCGACACCCTGCCGTTCCTCCTGAAAATCCTCGCCGCCGGTGAGCCCCTGTCATTGCAGGCGCACCCCTCCCGCGCACAGGCCCAGGAAGGGTTTGCGCGGGAAAATGCTGCGGGCATCAGCCTTGATGCCCCGGAGCGTAACTACAAGGACGACAACCACAAGCCCGAGTTGATCGTCGCCCTCACCGACTTCCAAGCCATGACAGGCTTCAGGCCCTCGCGCGCACTCTTGAGATTGCTGCAGCGTTGAACTGCCCCGAACTCGACCGCTACATCTCCATGCTGGATGTAGACACGAGGACAGCAGCATCCGGGCCCTGTTCACCACGTGGATCGCCATTCCAGTTGCCAACCGCACCAAACTTATCGACGCCATGACTGCCGCCGCACGCGCCTATGTTGCGCGCCCCGACGCCGTGGACTGGATTGCCGACACCCTGAACAATATCCTGCTGCTGGATGAACGCTACCCGGGGGATTCCGGTGTCCTCGGGGCGTTCCTTCTGAACAAAATCAACCTGAAACCTGGTGAAGCCATCTATCTTGATGCTGGCGAGCTGCATGCCTATGTGCATGGTCTGGGCATTGAAATCATGGCCAACTCGGACAATGTTCTCCGCGGTGGGCTGACCACCAAACACGTGGACGTTCCAGAACTGGTGCGGGTACTCAACTTTACGCCGCTGACGGACCCCAGCATTCGGGAATCCGACCTTGCTGAGACCACAACGGCAAATAGAATTACCTACCCGGTGCCCATCAACGAGTTCGCGCTCTCTGCGCTGAATTTTGATGGTTCGGGCGAGGAGACGGTGGAGTGGTCTAGCGATGGCCCCAGCATTGTGCTGTGTACGGGTGGTGAGCTGCACCTCACCGACTCGGGTTCTGAACTAGTCATACACCCGGGCGAGTCCGTGTGGATCCCTGCTGCCAATGACCAAGTGACTATTCGCCCAGTTGGCGGTGCTGCGCAGGCATTTGTGGCATCAGTGTAGGCCGGAGCGATTTGTGTCGCAGTGATCTGTGTCGGAGTGTTTGTGTGGGGCCTGCCGAAGCGTGAACGGTGCAACGCCTTGAGCAACGTTTACGCAAGGTAGGCCCCACTGCCAGGTTTGAAAATGGGGTGTTGCCGTGCCTGGCGGACTATTCCGTCGAAGCTGAGTCTGTTGGCTCGGCCGAATATGTAGTGCTAAAGCTCGTTGCGTTGGGCATACTGTCTTGGCCATGCACTGTCGTGGTGTTATTTTCGTTGCCTGCTGCCTGGTCAGCCGGACTGTAGGAAGACGGGGCGGCCTGCTCAGACTGCTGGCTTTGTGTGCCTGCGGAACCCTGCTGCGTGGGTTGCTCGTTCTGGGTAGCTGTTTCAGCAGTGTTGTCGCTGGATTGCTGAGTGCCAGAAGTGTTGCTGCCGGAGGCATCGATGGGGACATCGGGGCCGCCCATGCCATTAAATTCGCGTGTTTTCGGTTGTCCTGTGCTGGTATGGTCGCCGCTGGTGAGGTCGCTAGGCGTAGGCGTGTTCGATGCAGTGGCGGGAGACTGCCCCGACTGCTGCCCATTGCCCTGGGGAGATGGGTAGCTGGGTAGGTGCTGGCCAGGAAGCTGATTGGGTGAATGCGGCCGTGATGGAATCGCCGACGGTTCCTGCGAACTCGTGTCGTTTCCCGAGTTTCCTGTCGAGGGGCCTTCTTCTTCAATGAAAGTTGTCGTTACCCGAGCCGGGACCTGGCCGTGTAGTGGTTGATGGTCCTGGCAGGCTGGGGGCGGATACATTGTTGTCGCCACGGTCCTGAGTATCCGGCCTGTGATGGGTATGGCCGCCACCAGTATTGGGCTGGGCAGGATTGGCTGGGTTGCTATCCGGATTGTTATTCCTGGGTGCGGTTCCCCTCGGAACAGGGACCTGGGGTGCACCCGGAGCGTTTAATGGGTTTGGTTCAGCAAAATTCCTGCTGGCCTGTGCTTGGGGGCGGTATAGTTTTGTCGGCGCTACTTCAGGCGTGTCGCGGGGGACAAATGCGTTGGGTGGCAGCAGAGGGTCACCCATCAAAGGGGAGGCCACTGCCGTAGGCGGGGCCGGAATATCCGATGAACTGGATGTTGTCTTGGTGGATGATGAGGAAGTGGTTGAGGGAATGGAAGACCTGTCGCTGGCTTTTTGAGCATCGGGGCTAGTAGATTGCCATACAGCATATCCGACACCGCCTGCGGCTATGCATCCAACGGTGGTGAATATGACAAAGCCGCGAGTGTCTGCTTTCACCAGTTTGTCTCCTCAACTACATTCGCAATTAACTAATCACAGTCATTAGCGCTGACAATAGCACGGCCGGGTAGGTTTTTGGTAGAGCAACACTAAGAAGATTATCTAGTTTACAGGAGGAAATGATGGGAGCGTGGGACGACGCGATCTTTTCCGAGGAAGTCAACGTTGACTTCCTGGATGAGCTGGCCAACCTCGATGAAGAGGACGTTCTGGAAGCTGTGGAAGATGCGTGCACCGTTGTGGCAAAACAGGATTCTGTCAGCGACGATGAAGTAAAAAATGCATTGTGTGCTGCAACAATTGCTGCTATTTGGGCGGGTGCGCCTTTTTCGGCGGGAGAAGTTGCTGACACGTACACTTTTATCCGGGAAATGAGAGGCTCGGGTTCCGATCAGTTGCGCGAAGTCGCGTTGGATGTGTTGGAAAATGCGGATGTGGACGAAGACCTGGATGTGTATATTGAGGCGCTCACCTAGCCCCTGACCTAGCGTCCGCTGGGGCTTCTATTACGATGGTGGCTGCGTACATGCCTAATCCATTCCCACTGTTTCAAGGAGTCCCAGGTGAACTTCAAGGTCGCGGACCTCACATTGGCCGATGCTGGCCGCCATCAGATCCGACTCGCCGAGTATGAGATGCCCGGCTTGATGGAGCTGCGCAGGGAATATGGCCCTGAGCAGCCACTGAAGGGAGCGCGCATCGCGGGTTCCATTCATATGACTGTGCAAACGGCTGTGCTGATTGAAACGCTGGTGGCGCTGGGGGCGCAGGTGCGCTGGGCGTCGTGCAATATTTTCTCCACTCAGGATGAGGCTGCGGCTGCTGTGGTGGTGGGGCAGGGCACGCCCGAGGATCCGCAGGGTGTGCCGGTTTCGCCTGGAAGGGGGAAACCCTCGACGAGTACTGGTGGTGCCTGGACCAGATTTTCACCTGGGGCACTGATGATCAGGGCAACGAGATCCTTCCGAACATGATTCTGGACGATGGCGGGGATGCCACCATGGCCGTGATTCGGGGCACGCAGTTCGAGGAAGCCGGTGTTGTGCCCGCCACACAGCCCGACGATTCGGATGAGTACATCGCCTTCCTGGGCATGCTGCGAGATTCCGTAGCCAAGGATAAAAGCCGTTGGACCCGAATCGGCAAGGCCGTGAAGGGTGTGACGGAGGAAACCACCACGGGCGTGCACCGCCTCTACCACTTCGCTGAGGAAGGGGTGCTGCCGTTCCCCGCGATGAATGTCAACGACGCGGTGACCAAGTCCAAGTTCGACAACAAGTACGGCACCCGGCATTCCTTGATTGACGGCATCAACCGCGCCACCGACATGCTGATGGGCGGCAAAAACGTGCTGATTTGCGGCTATGGTGACGTCGGTAAGGGCTGTGCCGAGGCAATGGCGGGCCAGGGTGCGCGTGTCAAAAGTCACGGAAGCTGATCCGATCAATGCCTTGCAGGCACTCATGGATGGTTTCCCGGTGGTCACGGTCGACCAGGCCATCGCCGACGCGGATATCGTGATCACCGCCACCGGCAACCTGGGGATCATTACCTTCGATCAGATGCTGGCCATGAAGGATCACGCCGTTCTGGGCAACATTGGGCATTTTGATAACGAGATCGACATGCACTCCCTGTTGCACCGCGATGACGTCAGCCGCGTGACGATCTAGCCGCAGGTTGATGAGTTCACGCTGCCGAACGGCCGCTCCATTGTGGTGCTTTCGGAAGGACGTCTGCTGAACCTGGGTAACGCTACCGGTCACCCGAGTTTTGTCATGTCTACGTCGTTTGCAGACCAGACCATCGCCCAGATCGAGCTGTTTCAGAACGGCGACAAGTACAGCAACGAGGTGTACCGCCTGCCCAAGATCCTCGACGAGAAGGTGGCCCGCATCCACGTCGAGGCCCTGGGCGGCCAGATCACCGAACTCACCAAGGAACAGGCAGAGTACATCGGCGTGGACGTCGCGGGTCCCTACAAGCCCGAGCACTACCGCTACTGATCATGATCATCAGCATCGAAGGTATCGACGGTGCGGGCAAAAACACCCTTGTTCGCGCCCTCACCTCGCGTATCGACGCCGCGACACTGACGTTTCCACGCTATGACACCTCCATCCATGCTCAGCTAGCTGCCCGCGCCCTGCACGGGCAGATGGGGGATTTGGTAGATAGCGCCCACGGCATGGCAACGTTGTTCGCGTTAGATCGGTATGGTGCGCGAGAGGTGTTGGATCGCTACGCCGACTCCGATGAGGTGTTACTGCTGGACCGCTATGTCGCCTCCAATGCGGCCTACACAGCGGCCCGCTTGAAAGACGATGCGGCGTTCGATTGGGTCTACGACTTGGAATTTGGGCAGCTGGGCTTGCCTGTGCCGCACCTGCAGGTGTTGTTGGAAACGTCGGTGGACGAGGCGTCGATACGTGCCCAAAAGCGGGAAGCCTACGACGCAACACGCACCCGGGATGCCTACGAAAAAGATGGCGAACTGCAGGACCGTACTTTTGCCGCCTACCAGCAGTTAGCCGCGAAACAGTGGGCCAGTCCGTGGCTGACTAGCAGTGACGCGGACGACGTGAGTGAACACATCATACAGGTTATTTCTTCATAACTATGACACCATAGAACTTATGAACGCCAAGATTCTTGTTGTGGATGATGATCCAGCCATCTCTGAAATGCTGACCCTTGTATTACAGGCGGAAGGCTTTGACACGGTTGCCGTGGCTGACGGTGCAGATGCTGTGGGGGCTGCCGAGGCCGAGCAGCCCGATTTGATCCTGCTGGATTTGATGCTTCCTGGCATGAACGGCATTGACGTGTGCCGTACCATCCGCGAAACATCAACCGTGCCTATTGTGATGTTGACAGCTAAAACCGACACCGTGGATGTGGTGTTAGGGCTTGAATCCGGCGCGGATGACTACGTGAATAAGCCGTTTAAGGCCAAAGAGCTGGTCGCACGCATTCGCGCCCGCCTGCGCCGGACGGAAGACGAAGTCAGCGACGTTATTGAACTTGGCGATCTCACCATTGACGTGGCGGGCCATCAGGTGCGGCGCGGGAACGAAGAAATTCCCCTTACGCCCCTGGAATACGAATTGCTGCTTCTCCTGGCACGGAAACCCCGCCAGGTGGTGAGTCGTGAAGAACTGCTCACCAGCATTGGGGCTATCGCTCCGCATCTGACAGTCGCGTGGTGAATGTTCATGTGCAGCGGCTTCGAGCGAAAATTGAGAAAGATCCCGAAAACCCGCAGATCATCGTGACCGTGCGGGGAGTGGGCTACAAGACAGGATGCGGTGAGTAACGGTTTTTAGGGAATATTTTTCTTCGCCTGCGGGACACGTCGCTGGAACAGTGGCGTACGTCCCTGCAGGTGCGTGTCATTGGTTCCATCCTGGCGTCGTCAGTGGTGGTGGTGCTTCTTCTTGGTTTCTCCATGATCAACGTGGTCACCCAGCGGCTGTGGACGCCAAAGTTGATGTCGCAAGCTCCGAAATTGATCGCGCCCGCACCACCGTCGAACGCCAAATATCGGAAACAGACACCTCCAATTCCCTCCAAGTCCGGCTGAACTCCGCGCGGTCGGCCATCTCCATGCGGGACTCCTCAACGGGGCAGGACAGTGCTGCCGTGTTTGAACCAGTCATCTTGGTCAACAACAACGACGGCACCATCACCACCGCGCCAGAGGGGTACCGCATTCCCGAACCCCTGCGAAACTTCGTCTCCCAAAACCAAGTTTCCTACCAGTTCTCCACCATTGATCGCGTGGACGGCTCCCGCTACAAAGCACTCATCATTGGCACGCCCACCGAAAGCGACATTCCCTGGACTGCAGCTTTACCTGGTCATGCCCCTGGACAACGAAGAAGCCACGCTCGCCCTCATGCGCGGCCTGCTCTCCGCCGGTGGCGTGTGCCTGATTGTGCTGCTCATGGGCATCGCCTGGCTGACCACCCAACAAGTCACCGGACCCGTGCGATCCGCCAGCCGCATTGCCCAACGTTTCGCCGCAGGTCACCTGCGGGAACGCATGGTGGTGGACGGCGAAGACGAAATGGCCCGCCTGGCCATCAGCTTTAATGCCATGGCGGAATCCCTGTCCAAACAGATCCGCCAGCTGGAAGAATACGGCAACCTACAGCGGCAATTCACCTCCGATGTCTCCCACGAACTGCGTACCCCGCTCACAACAGTGCGCATGGCGGCTGACATGATCGCCGACCAGAAAGACGACCTTGACCCCTACACCCAGCGCGCCTCCGAACTGATGGTGCGTGAACTAGACCGGTTCGAATCACTCCTGGCGGAACTGTTGGAAATCTCCCGCCACGACGCCGGCGTGGCCGATCTCTCGGAAGACCGCATCGACATCCGGAACTGCGTCAACGCCGCATGGAGCCAAGTGCAACACCTCGCCGAAGAACTCGACGTGGAGGTGTCCTTCAACGAACCAGACGAGCCTGTGTCGGTGGTGGTGGACTCCCGCCGCATCGAACGCATCATGCGCAACCTCATCGCCAACGCCATCGACCACAGTGAAGGCAACCCCGTGGAAGTGACCCTTGCTGCCACTGACGACGCCGTGGCCATCACCGTTGTTGACCACGGCGTGGGGTTGAAGCCCGGGCAAGAAGACCTGGTGTTTAACCGCTTCTGGCGTGCCGACCCCTCCCGCAAACGCCATTCCGGTGGCACTGGTCTGGGGCTGGCCATCTCCCGGGAAGACGCAGTAATTCACGGCGGCTCCCTCGACGCAACAGGAATCCCTGGCATTGGATCATGCTTCCGCCTGACCATTCCGCGAACTCCCTTGGCGAAATTCCAGTACAGCCCACTGCCGCTGGCCGTCCCAGGGTGGGAGCACAACGATGTGGATGCGGTGGTCGAAGAGCCGGAGCCACTGACCGAGGCAGACGTGGTGCTGACGGGACCGAACCACCATAACTACCGCGCCCCCCGCCGGGATGATGCGGTGATCACTAGATGCCCAAGCCGAACCCCCTTCAGCGCTGTCGGTTGATGCGGTTGGTGACGCTCAGCCTGCTGAGGCTAGCGAAGCCGAGGAACCAGCACGCACGTCATACTCCGTTGAACTATCCACCGACCCAGTGGTTCCGGTGGTTGTGCCAGGACTTTCCTCCGAGGCAGACGCCAGTGACACAAGCCTCGCAGACAGCGGGCGCGGTATTCGCGACGAGGAGGGCACTCCACAGTGACACCCGTATCCACATCGGTTCCAACGCACACCACGCCACGAAAAACTGTCACCACCACTCTGGCCGTCGTCTCCATCATGGGGTCTTGTCGCCGGGTGCACCACAGTGCCAGGGGACTCCACGCCTCAGGCGCTTCGCTCCTTCGCGCCCGCACAAAGCAACATTGACGTTCCCTCCCCAGTCCCCGGCAGAGAACCCGACCTGCTGCTCAGGGACTTTTTCACCGCGTCCGCCAACCCCATCCAAAACTATCAGGCAGCCCGTTCCTTCCTCAGTCCCGACATGGCGTCACAGTGGGACAACCAATCCAACACCCTCATCCTCGACCGCATTGATCTCAACGCCAATGCGGGTGCCACGGCTGACCGCATCAGCTACATTGTGCGAGGAACCGTGGTGGGCAACATGAGCACTGGCGGTGTGTACGCCCCAGAAAACGGCGACTACGAAGCCTCCATCGAACTGAGAAAAATCAACGGCGAATGGCGCATCACCTCACTGCCGCCAGGAGTCATCCTGGAAAAGGTGGAACTACGCAACAACTATCAGCCCCACGAGCTGTATTTCCTCGACCCGACCGGGCGATTCCTGGTGCGCGACCGGCGGTGGGTCTACAACGGTCAGCCTTCCACCGGCTCGGCGCTGCTCTCCCTCATGGTGGAGGGACCACAGCGTGGCATCGCCCCGGGTGTGGTCAACGAAGTACCCGAGGGGGCCGTGTTCAGCGGCATGAAAGACGGAGCTACACCTTCATTGGGTTTGGCGAACTCAATGCCGACCAGCGGCACCGTTTCGCCGCCCAAGTGGTGTGGACGCTTGCCCGCGCCGGGGTGGCTGGCCCCTACAGAGTCACCCTTGACGGCGTTCCCCTGGAAATAGGCCAGGCTGGCCTATCGGTCGAAGACGTAGCGGAATTCAACCCCAACGTAGGTGTGGGGTCGCTGTCCCCGCTGTATGCGCTTAGCAACGGACAGCTGTATGTGGTGTCCTCCGACCGCGTTGATCTCGCCCCCGGACGGTGGGGTGCGCAGGACGCGCAACTCGAATCGGCCGACATTTCTGCCACCGGCGACGTTGTGGCAGCGGTGCAAACCACAGGCGAAGGGGACGACAAGAAATCTCAAGTGCTGCTCGGGCCGCTCAACGGCGAGACCACCACTGCACTAGAACGCCGCACCCTTTCTCGCCCCAGCCTGGAATATGACGCCTCCGCCTTCTGGACAGTCCTTGACGGCACCACCATCGCGCGCGTCTCCCGGTCCAGCGCCACCGGGGAAATGTCGCAAATCGAGGTGGATAAAGACGCCTTCGGTGACGCCACGGGCGCCATTTCTGTGCTGCGGCTGTCACATTCCGGTGTCCGGGTGGCCATGATTATCGACGGCCGCGTCTACCTCGGTACCGTCTCGCGGCCCGCGCCGGGGGAGAGGAAGATCACCAACCTGGTTCAGATCGCACCGAGCATTGGGAACACGGCGCTGACCTTGGATTGGCAGCATGACGGCTCATTGCTGGTCGGGACGTCGTCGCCGGACACACCAGTGCGGCGAGTAGAGCTGGACGGCTCGGAAGTCACGCCACTGTCGGCGGGGAACATTACCGCGCCGGTGGTGGCCGTGGCATCGTCAACGAACAACATTTACGTGACGGATTCCCGTGCGGTGCTGCAATTGCCGTCAAACGGGCCGTCGTCAGCGTTTTGGCGTGAAGTTCCTGCTCTTCAGGGCACACGTGCGGCACCGGTGGTGGCACACTAGAGATACAGGAAAAGAGGGGGGACATGCTGGAATTGTTGTTTCCGAAGAGCTGCGCTGGATGCGGTGCGGCAGGGGTGAGTTTGTGTGCGAGCTGCCAGGAGGAGCTTCGGCGGGTGCCGCATCGAGTGTCCTGCACGGTGGATCCGCGCGTGCCGGTGTGGGCGCTGAGTCCGTACGCAGGGGCGCATCGCCAGCTGGTTATCTCCATGAAGGAGCGCGGGCGTCGAGACGCGTGTGCCTATGTTGGTGCGGCGGTGCGGGCAGCGGTGGATTTCCTTGCCGCGCGGGGCGAGCTTCCATTTCGCAGTGGACCTCACTCTGGTGCCGGCCCCAACACGCGCTCGCTCAGCACGGTTACGGGGCGGCGACACGGTCACGGCGGTGTGTGCGTCCTCAGGCTTATCGACGGTCCCGTGCGTGCAACACCGCAGTTCAGTGCGGGATTCTGTGGGGCTTGATGCTGCTGCGCGGCGTCGAAACCTGGCGGAAGGCGTGGACTTGCTTCAGGTGCCGTCCTCGCCGGTGTTGCTGGTGGACGATGTTGTGACCACCGGGGCGACGGTGGAGGCCACCTGTGCCGTGTTGTTTAGCGCGGGGGTAGAAGTCAGTGGAGTTTTGGCTGTGTGTGCCGCGTGAGAGGTGGGGTTATGTAGCGCAGAGGTTATGACCAGAGGTATCCTTAAGGTGTAGTAATTCACATCATCGCGGACGTTGTGAGTAATCCCGCTCACATTGTGCGGTGGATACAACCGGGAGGTAAGAGCAAGTGACCATACCTGCTGAAAACAACGATGTCCTGCGCCCGGACACCCAGGTGACTATTACCGGACGCAACGTCGAGGTTCCCGACCACTTTGCCGAGCGCGTGCACGCCAAACTGGCAAAAATTGCGCGTCTCGACCCCACATTGACGTTCTTCCATGTTGAGCTTCAACATGAGCCTAACCCGCGTCGCGCCGATGAGAGCGACAAGATTCAGATCACAGCTACAGGTAAAGGTCACATTGCCCGTGCTGAAGCTAAGGAAGACAGTTTCTATGCAGCGCTGGAAACAGCCCTCGCACGCATGGAACGCTCACTGCGCAAAGTGAAGGCACGGCGACGCATCAGCCGCTCCGGGCACCGCGCCCCCAAAGGCGTGGGGGAGGTCGCAGCGGATCTGGTGGCAGATGCAACTGCTGCGGTAGCACAGCAACCCGAGGGCAAGTTTGATGTGGATCCCTACGAAGATTCCGTCACCGACGTTGTGCCTGGTCAGGTTGTTCGCACCAAGGAACACTCCTCCACGCCGATGAGTGTGGACGATGCTCTTTCTGAAATGGAACTGGTGGGTCATGATTTCTACTTGTTTGTCAATGAAGAAACCGGGCGCCCGTCCGTGGTATACCGCCGTCATGCCTTCGACTACGGGCTGATCAGCCTTGCCGAATAGGCGCATTTCCGCCGGTTAAAGCCGGCATATAGTCCTTACACCGCCATCGTGTTAGCTTTACCGAAGCTAGCCACGGTGGCGGTTTCTTAAGGCGTGTGGCAAACAGAGTAGACTAGTCAAGACTGTAAACGCGAAAGCCAAAGTTAGAAAAGGACGAACGCCTGTGTTTGGACTGTCCAAGATCCTCCGCGTCGGTGAAGGTCGCGCTGTAAAGCGCTTGAAAAAGATCGCCGACGAGGTGATCGCACTTGAGCCGGAATACGCTGATCTCAGCGATGAGGAACTGAAGGCCAAAACGGCGGAGTTCAAAAAACGCCTGAAAAAGGGCGAAACGCTTGACGATATTCTGCTGGAAGCCTTCGCCGTGGCGCGTGAAGCCTCCTGGCGAGTACTGGACCAGAAACACTACCCCGTGCAGATCATGGGTGGTGCTGCACTCCACTTTGGCAACGTCGCCGAAATGCGTACCGGTGAAGGCAAGACCCTCACCTGTGTGCTGCCCGCCTATCTCAATGCCCTCGAAGGCAAAGGCGTGCACGTGGTCACCGTCAATGACTACCTTGCCAAGCGCGACTCGGAGTGGATGGGTCGCGTGCACCGCTTCCTGGGACTGACCACCGATGTGATTCTTGCGGACATGACCCCGCAAGAGCGTCGAGACGCATACAACGCCGACATCACCTACGGCACCAACAACGAACTGGGCTTCGACTACCTGCGCGATAACATGGCGCGCTCCATCGACGAACTCGTGCAGCGTCCGCACAACTACGCCATCGTTGACGAGGTGGACTCTATCCTCATTGACGAAGCCCGCACGCCGCTGATTATTTCCGGTCCTGCGGACGGTTCCTCCCAGTGGTACACCGTGTTCGCGCAGATCGTTCCCCGCATGACCCGTGACGTTCACTATGAAGTAGATGAGCGCAAACGTACCGTCGGCGTCAAGGAAGAAGGCGTCAACTTTGTGGAAGACCAGCTGGGCATTGAAAAACCCTCTATGCCCCCGAACACTCCCAGCTGGTCAGCTATCTCAACAACGCCATCAAGGCCGAGGAACTATTCACCCGCGACAAGGACTACATCATTCGTGGTGGGGAAGTCCTCATCGTGGATGAATTCACGGGTCGTGTCCTCGCTGGTCGCCGCTACAACGAAGGCATGCACCAGGCCATTGAGGCCAAAGAGGGCGTGGAGATCAAAAACGAAAACCAAACCCTGGCCACCATCACCTTGCAGAACTACTTCCGTTTGTACAACAAACTCGCAGGGTATGACTGGTACCGCCGAGACGGAAGCCGCCGAGCTGCACCAAATCTACAAACTCGACGTGGTGACCATCCCCACCAACCGCCCCAACCAGCGTGAAGACCTCACCGACCTGGTGTACAAAACCCAGGAAGCCAAATTCGCCGCTGTGGTGGACGACATTGTCGAACGCGTGGACAAAAACCAGCCAGTGCTGGTGGGTACCACCTCTGTGGAACGCTCCGAATACCTTTCCCAACTCCTGCAACGCCGTGGCGTGAAACACCACGTGCTTAACGCAAAACACCACGAACAGGAAGCCGAAATTGTCGCCCAGGCGGGCCTCCCCGGTGCCGTGACCGTGGCTACCAACATGGCTGGTCGTGGTACCGACATCGTGCTCGGCGGCAACCCCGACATTCTTGCGGACATCAACCTACGTGCGCGTGGCCTTGATCCGGTGGAAACCCCCGAGGAATACGAAGCAGCCTGGGACGCCGAGATCAACCGCATGCGTAAACGCTCCGAAAAGTACGCCGAGCGGGTCCGCAAAGCCGGTGGCCTGTACGTGCTGGGTACCGAACGCCACGAATCACGCCGCATTGATAACCAGCTGCGCGGACGTTCTGGACGCCAGGGCGACCCAGGTGCCACCCGCTTCTATCTCTCCATGCGTGATGAACTCATGGTCCGCTTCGTCGGTGCAACCATGGAAAACATGATGAACCGCCTCAACGTGCCTGACGACGTCCCGATCGAGGCCAAGATTGTCACCAACTCCATCAAAGGTGCCCAAACCCAGGTGGAGAACCAAAACTTTGAGGTGCGCAAAAACGTGCTCAAGTACGACGAGGTGATGAACGAACAGCGCAAAGTCATCTACGCCGAGCGCCGCGAAATTCTCGAAGGCCGCGACGTGGCCAACCAGGTGGAAAGCATGATTGAGGAAACCGTCGCCGCCTACGTTGCCGGTGCCACCGCCGATGGCTATGTGGAGGACTGGGACCTCGACGAACTCTGGAACGCCCTGAACGGCCTCTACGGACCCACCATGACCTGGGAGTCACTGCTGGATGGCAGCGAATTCGGCGAACCGGGCGAACTACCCGCTGACGAACTCCGCGACGCTCTCATTGAAGATGCCCCTAGCCCAGTACAAAGAGCTGGAAGAGCAAGTTGCCAGCATCGGCGGCGATGCTCAAATGCGCGAAATTGAGCGCATGGTCATCCTTGGCGTGGTGGACCAGAAATGGCGCGAACACCTCTACGAGATGGACTATCTCAAAGAAGGCATTGGTCTGCGTGCCATGGCGCAGCGCGACCCGCTGGTGGAATACCAAAAAGAAGGCGGCGACATGTTCAACGCGATGAAAGACGGCATCAAGGAAGAAACCGTCCGTCAGTTGTTCCTGCTGCGTCAGCAGATGCAGCCAACGCAGCCCGCTGAGGTGTAAATAGGCGAGTTAGAAGATTCGGAGTGCGACCATGGTCCACTCCGATTTTTCTATGACCCGACGCCGCTGCAGCCGCGCGGCAAAAGCAAAGGAATGATCGCCCACGACGCATGTGCCGCACACCTCAGCGGCGGTGGCAGCGTTCTGAGGAGCAGTGCCCTCAGTGTTCGTGGAAGTTGGCGGGGGAGGGGCGTCGTCACGCGGCGTAGATGGCACAACCAGCGGAAAAATATGCAGTGACCGTAACCTGGCAGCCCCACGGACAGTGGATTGTCGCAGGCGCGCTGAGACATGAATGCGTACACCCGAGCTGAAGCGTTGAGGGGTGATATGTGCCAGTGGACGCCTGCCGAATGCCACTCCCAGGGCTACTGTGACTAAAAGCACTGTAGCGTGGTGGAGGTCGGGCGGGGACGCGCATCTCCCGCGCAGATGTGTCTGATGTATGCGTCAGTGGTGCCGTCGGCGCGCATGGCACCAGCGTTTTTAAGTAACTCATGCCGGGAATCACAGTAAGCATATGTGCTCCTTTGTGTCGTGCTTTCCACGGCAGGCTTGAATCACATGTTCTATCGCGTGGGGTGCGCGACAAAAAGAGGAAATCGGGCTAGGTTTTACTATGTCACAAATGAAGGCGATACATAAAACATCTATGCTCGGTTGTACTGAAAACGTAATAAGGAAGGTGGCGCGTGCGCGGATTGATCGTTGACTATTGCGGAGTCCTAGATGGACCCGAGGAGGACCAGGCCAGGTGGCGTAGCCTGCTGTCCGCCGCCCGCAATAATGGGGTAGCAACCGCAGTGCTTTCCAACGACCCGGGCGGTCCCGGTGCCGAGCCGATCCGTGAACTGGAATACCACGGTATTGTGGACGCCGTGGTGCTCTCTGGGAGAGATCGGAGCGGACAAACCAGACCCCGAAGCATTCCGAATCGCCGCAGACACCATTGACCTGCCCATGCGAGACTGTGTCATGGTTGATGACTCAATACTGAATGTCCGTGCCGCCGTGGACTGCGGCATGGTTGGCGTCTACTACCAGCAGTTTGATAGAGCCGTGGTGGAAGTGACCGGTCTCTTCGGAATCGAGGGAGAATTCTAAAACATGCGAGTCTACCTTCCGGCAACCTTTAGCACCCTTCAAGAATTAAGCGACACCGGAGGGTTCACCGTGCGGTCTGGCTACGGCTTTGCCGTCACTCCTGCACTCAATGATTACTTCGTCTCTGGCGACCCCGAGGAGGTTGCGCATTTCGCGTTTATCGACGCCGCCCGGGCCTCCCTCCGCCTCCTAGCCATCGGCGACAACGAAGCATTCCCACACCGTCGCGTGGTCATCTCTGCGGATATCGACGACAACCTGGTTGAGTTTCAGCCCCACAACGGGGAATCAGTGGTGAAACTCAGCCCCGCGCACGTAGAACTCGATGCTGTTGCGGCCATCCACGTGGACATTGAGTCTTCCGAAGCCGCCACCGCTGCCGCTATTGAAGCTATCGACGCCGCGGACCTTGGGGATGAAGATGCCGAGTTCACTGTTGGTGATGCTGACGATAATTTCATGGCTTGGTACGATCCGGTTGAACTCGCCGTTCTGGTTGAGTTGATGTAGGTTCCGCAGGTCGGGGGATCGGGGGTTGGGATTCTATTCTTCGGCGTTACCTGACTACTTGTGTGTAGATTAAAATGGGTTTGGGTCAAATTGAATCAATTCAGTTGAGAAGTGTGGGGCTCTATAAATATGTGCATGTCTGGGGGCGGCGAAGAAAATGGTCGAAATATTGGTAAAGATAGGTGGATGATCATGTTAGGGGAGTGTTGGTTTGCGCAATTATGGCAAAATAAAGTTGGTTGAGAAGAGAACTCCCTATTTGTGGTGGGTTTTAATCGGATTTTTCTTAATGCTGGTCGGTTTGTCTGCGACGTTTATTACGGGACCGGATTCTGATGATGAAAATATCGGCGGAGCAATGACTGCTATATTTGGATTCGTTTTTTGCATAGGTTCTATTGTATGCATTGTGAGACCGTTGATGTTGACTATCGATGAGACCGGAGTGGAAATCCGTGAAGGTTTTGCTCGTGCTAAGCGCATAGCCTGGCATGACGTTCGTGAGACTTCGCTAGGGAATGCTGGTGTAACTATTTTCCTTAAAGGTATGCATAGTAAAATTGTTCAGGTGCCTGATCTTGCTGGTGTGGATCGAGAACAGGTGCACGATCTTCTTGACTATCGCTTTAAATGGTACCGGGAAAATAGCAAGTAGAAATTATTGTGTAAAATAACCCGACCAACGCCAAACCCCCTGTTTCCTTGCGGTTGTCAGACAAGGAACAGGGGGTGTGCTGTTACGCGGCGTAGTTACTGTTTAGTTTTTGCGCCGTTTCGCAGCGATCATGAGGCCAACACCTAGTGCGAGTACCAGCATGGCGATCAGGGATAGTCCGATCACGCTAGCGCCGGTGTTGGCGAGCACTCCGCCTTCTTTCTTTGCTTGCGGCTGTGCTTGCTCGGATGCTTTGGGCATTCCCTTTTCATTCCCGTTTGCTGCGGGGCTGTTGGGGGAGTTGGGCGGAGTTGCCCAGCTTGAGCTGTGTAGTTTCCATCACTGGATCCGGCAGCATTGGCTGCGCCACCAATGGCCAGGGGAACTAGCGGCACCAGCAGCCACCACCAGGGGATGTTGGCAGTGTTGGTGACTTTCACTGGGGTGGGAGTGGTGAAGCTTCCTGCTTGGACAGTGATGGTTGCGGTGCCGTTGCCGTTATCGACAAGTGCGGCAGCGTTGTCTGTGGCAAAACCAGGGGTGTTCCATTCAGAAACGACGGTGTTGTCCGGTTTCTTTTCTTGAATGGTGACCACAGTGCCTACCGCAAGACCCTTGAATTCCTCCTTGTCACCGTCGCCCAGGGTGAAGTCCTTGGTTTCGGTTTGCTTGGTCATGGGGTTGATCCAGCTTGCGGTGAAGTTGAATTTCTTTCCACCGTTAAGCGGCGCTGCGGTGCCGCCGACCTGTTTGGTCAGGGTGAAGCTGCCTTGCTCGGTGTATTTGTTTATGAATTCAACGGCGCAGATGGTGTTCACACCAAGGGTGATCTCCTGTGTTTTCTGCGGGTAAACGGTGTGGCTGTATCCCGGAATGTCTGCGGATTCGGTCTTCTCGGTTGCCGTGCACTTGGTGTCGGGTTTGAATTCCTTTTCGTAGGTGACGGTTTGGCCGGCAGGAACCTTCATGGTGAATTTTTCGTCGCCGCAGGTGACATCAAATTCGTAGGTCTTGTTCTTGGCAGCTTCTGCGCCTTCAACGTTCTTGGTGATGGCGAACTGGCTGAAAGGCTGCTTGTTGTAAGCGTTCTTCACCTCAACGTTCACCTTCGGCGCGTTCACCGGAACATTATGGGCCTGAGCCAGTTTCAGGTCATACCCAGCAACAGCGCCGTTGGTTTCGGTGATGTCGCAGGTGGTGCCGTAGGGGCACAGCGATGCCCAGAGGAACAGGTGCGCCTGGTTTGATGTCTTTGGTGCCGGTGGTGCCGTCGCTGCACTTGTAGGCGAAGGTGAAGGAAGCGGGGGCTTTCGCGGCGTCGATACCCGTGACGGTCTTGGTGAGCGTGATGTCACCAGTGAGGCGCGGGTAGGTGTTTACGAACTTTGCTTCAGCCTTTTTACCTGCCCTCGACGGTGATCGGGCCGGGGATGGTGGGCTTGGGTTCACCGTAGCCGTCACGTGCGGCGCTGCGCAGGTCCTCGTTGAAGGTACAGGTGTAACCAACCGGAATGGGTAGGGTATCGACGCCCTGACCGTTGCCGGCTACTTTCACGTCACTCGCCACGGCCGGAGCTTTGTCGTCTGCTGGATCGACGCAGCGGTAGCTGACGTTGTACTGCTGTTTTTGGAACTCGGCGAGGTTTTTCTTGTCGGTGTCGTTGAGCGCGCCGTCGATACGCACGTCTTTGGTGACCTTCAGCGCAACAGCCTGCTTGGTGTAGCTGTTGATGAATTCAACCTCGGGCTTGGTGTCCGCACCAACCTTGACATCATTCTGGCTGATGGTGAGTTTCGGCTCGGCGAAACCGTCACGCGCAGCTTTAGCCATGTCTTCGCTGAAAGTACAGGTGTAGCCCTCAGGAATGACTTCAGTTTCCACTGGAGTGTTCGGCTTGGCCGTAACAGTCTTGGTGATCTCCTTGCCGTTTGAGCCCTGCGGCGCAACACAGCGGTAGGTGAGTGCGAAATCGGAATTGTTCAGTGAATCCACCTGACGTTGGGAAAGTCCAGCTGGATTGATCTTTTTAACCAGGTTGAACTTGGTCTGAGCCTTCTTGTTGGCGTGGTTGGTCAATGTTGCGGCGGTGACTTTACCGCCTTCAGCGGTGAAGCTGATCTTTTCGCCGGTGTTGTTACCAACTGCAAACTTCGGCTTGTCCCAAGCGATCTTGTCGGAAGCCGGAGCCTTGTCCAGGTTTTCAGAAAGGGTGACCACGGAGCCCTTCGGCAGGGGAGACATGAGGGCTTCAGTCTTGCCCAGAGCTGCTTCGAGGGTCACAGTGCCGCCGGTTTTATCGGCGTTCGGGGTGCCCACAGGCTTCCAACCTGGGTAATCGCTGAACGTGCGGCCCTCAGGGAGTTTGTAGTCAACGGTGACGTTGAACTTTGCGTCGGCGGGAACCAGGCTCGTGGCATCGCCTTCAATGCGCTTTTCCACAGACACGGAGCTGAACCCAGGCTCCAGGTTTACGTCCACGCGGCCGGTTTCCGTGTAGTGAATCTCGGCGTGGGCGGTCTGGAGCGTTCCGTTGATGTCTAGATCAACATCGTTGGTGTACATCACGCCCTGCTTGGCGTTGCCGCCTTCAACAGTGGTGGGGGCGGTGATTACGTAGGAGGCATTCGCCTGCCATGGGCCAGTGATTCTGATGATGGTGTCGGTGTCAGAGGGCAGGACTTCCATGGTGAAGCCGTTTGCCGTGCGTTGTGCGCCATCGACAATGAGCTTTTGCTCGGAATCAGGGGCGTCTTTGCTGCGCTTGAAAAACAGCCTGAAGTCCTTGGGGTCCTTGACGTGGGTGATGCCAGGACCGGGACGGTCAGTGAAGGTCAAGGTTTGCTCGGTGCGGCCGTCAAAAATAGTGCTTTTGCCGCTCTTGCCTTTGGACTCAGATCCAACCTTTTTAGCCAGGTTTTCCGTGTTGAATGAGATGTACCAGGGAATGGCAGCATTCTTGGGGCCGATGGGAGTTGCGTACTTGTTCAGGTCAAATGCGCTGTATTGCGGCGAGCGGGTGATGATGCCGCCAGGAATCTTCGCCTCGGTCTCTTTACCGTTGACCGTAAAGTTGATGGTGTCCTGCTGGTATTCGGCGGTTGCGCTGAGCAGGAACTCGCCGCTACCGGTGAGGTTGCTCAGTTCGTTCTTGTCCATGGCATTGAGCTCGTCGCCAAAGGTACAGGTGAGGGATTTGTTTTGGACTTCGCACTCGCCGACTTTGGTGCCGTCGCGTTTCAGGTCAAAGCGGTGCCCGGCACTATCGCGGCCTTCGAATTGTTCGGGGAAGCCGATAACAAAGTGATCCCCAGGATGCACGACGGCGTCAGGGGTGTAGCTGTGCGGAACTTAAACTTTAGCTTTGCGACACCGCTGACGTAAATCTTCTGGGTCTGTTCAACGCCATTGGCGTCGGAGGAAATGAGGGACATCTCGTCCATGATGATGTCCGTGTTGGCGGTGGCATGTGCCGAAGGAATGGCTGTTACCAGTGACAATAACAGCGTAAGGATTGCAGAAATGGCTGCGGCTACCCGCGGAGCCGATGCGCGCGGGAGCGCTATCGACGAGGAGGGTAATACCATTGGGACTCCTTGTGTTCCGTGGAAAGCGGAGGCTGATTCTTGGGTCTTGGCCGACATCCATGGGCCAAGACCAAGAAAAGCTTGCTTTTACCGAAGAATATGATTGACAAGAAGTAAGAATATTCCCATTTTTGTTAGCACGTCAACTATCTGCAGATTAGATACAATGGTCTGACCTGCAACTATTGAGGAATCTAGCGCGCATCGTTTCCTGAAAAGATAGCTCACCTGCTGATAAGTAAAATCTCAGGATTAGGTTGTGAGGCTGGTGTGGAGGGGGTGAGTGAGGGGGTGGGCTGTCCCGCTGCCACGGATACCCGCGCGTATCGACGCCCCGTTGTGGTTGCCGATCGCTTCCCTTGGTTTCAGGGAAGTCCTATCAACTACGTTAGAAAGAGTTGATAGGACACTGCCGTCACCACTGCCCCGGCGATGATACCGACGCCAACCTCTCCCCACGAATGGCCTTTTAGCACGACCCGCGACCAGCCAATAGCTGGGGCTACAACCAGCGCCGCCCACCATAGAGGCGAGACTGTTAAGGCTAGAAAGACGGTCACGCATACCCATAAACCAGTATGGATTGATGCTTTGCACCACAACCGAGTTACTACGGCGAAGGTTGCAATGAACATGACAGCTGATAGCACAGAGACCCATATAATTCTTGGCGTATGAAGATGCCATAATCCCGCGAGTGCTGCACCCAACAGCACAAAAATCGCTGCAAAAACTATGTATCTTTGTTCGCGTTTCTGAACGTGGCGCCCTTCTGCTTTTCCTATTAGTGTCAGTACCCTAATCGCAGCCATTGGCATGATTGATGTGCCTAGGATTGCTGTTATCGCTGCAGGCCATGCGTGGGATGTGGCACCTAATACAAGAAAAAACCATAGGTTTGTCACCCACGGCGCACATACCTCGCTAATAAGAAAAGCTGTTTTCGTTTTCATTCGGTATTTTCTCCATGATCGCCACGTCATCACGAACCCCGGCATCTATGGCTTCACCTCTGCCTCGCCGGTCCATGCCGCAGAAGTGAAAGGTTGGATGCGTTGGTTTTTGTTGGTGATTATTCCCCCTAGGCGTACGGCAAGCGCTGCCCCAACGACGGCAACAAACATGGGGAGATAGCCTTGCGCAGGCATGTCGGTGAACTCAATGGCGGCGATCATTCCAAACATGGGCGCGGCCATGGTGGTGGAGAGGAATGCGCCGGCCCCCATAATGGCAAATGCGCTGAGGCTTAGGGAGGGAAATAGTCCAGCTAGTGCTATTCCGATGATCGCCCCCGTCGTGGCTCCAAGAGAAAAAGCCGGTGTGAGGTTTCCACCGACGGTGCCTACACGGAAGCACATGATCACGATTCCCATGCGCAGAACCACAAAGAGAAGCAGTGTGGCTACGGGGAGTCCTGTGGTGAAGATGGTGTCGGCTGCCCAACGCCCGTTGGCGCTTACGCCAGGGACGAGGTAGGAAATAACGGCTACCACAGTGAATGCGAGGGGCATCTGCCAGAGTATGGCGGCACCGCGCGGTCGTGCTGCTACTGCTTTGCGGGCGGCGATGCCGAACCAGTGCCCGAGCATTCCAGCGATGATTCCTACGATAAGCGCGGCCCCGAGCATCGCCGGGGTTTCGTTGAGTTCGACGGTGCTGAAAATAGGGTGGGGTTCGATAAATATGCTGGTTACGGCGACGGCTATGGCTGAGGTGAGCATGGTGGTGACTACCGCACGGGTGGTCATTTCTACCAGGAGTAGTTCGAGGGCGAAGAGCGCCCCTGCGAGCGGGAGGTGGAAGGATGCTGCTAGTCCTGCCCCGGCTGCTGAGGCGATGAGGATGCGTCGTGCTTGGGGGTCGAGTTTGAATGTTGTGGCAATCCAGGATGCGGAGAGTCCACCCGCCACGCGGGGCGCGTTTTCACGTCCAACGGGTGCCCCTGCCGCAACGGAGATGACTTGGAGGAACACGCTGCAGAGGGTTTCCCACAGGGGCATGGGAGTACCGTTCATGGTTCCTGGCACAGAGACGGCGGGTCGTCCAAACCGGTTGAGCAGATACCACGACCATGAGGTAATAATCCCAACGACAACAAGTGTGATCGCTAACCGCAGTGGTGTCACCTGCGAACCGGGGTCAAGTGCCTTGAGGTGGTCAACGCCGTAAACGAGCCGTTCAGTGGTGACGATAGCTCTGTTGAGCGCCGCAACAAGCAGGCCGGTTCCTATGCCTGCGAGCACTCCCAGCACTGCGAGCCTGTTCAGCGGTGTTTCTGTCATGTGCGGTCTGGTATGACCAGTTCCGACGGAAGCTCCCTTTTCAGTTGTTCCTCCCATGGGCGGTTACATCCATTCTTCGTTGGTGCGTAGCGCGCCCAGGAGTGCGCGGACGGCGTGAGTGCGGTGTGCGCTCGCGCCGGCGAGTTCGTCAAGCGTACATTCGGGATCTGCTGGTGGTCCCATGCGTGCAGCCGCGGGGGCAATTGTCGGCGGCTGTGGCGAGATCGTCGAATACGGCGATGACGGTGTCGGCGTCGACATGTGCGAGCCCGAAGGATCGGATTCCCGGGGTGTCAATGATCCAGCCGCCTGCGCGGAGTCGTAATGCGATTGATTGCGTGGAGGTGTGTCTGCCTTTGCCTATCCCCGAGACCTCGCCGGTGGCGCGGTCGGCATCGGGAACGAGCCTGTTGACCAGCGTGGATTTTCCTACGCCGGAGTGTCCGATGAGTGCGGTGATGTGGCCGTCAACAACATCGTGCACGTGAGAGATAGGGTCGTGAGTGCCGCAGGTGATCACGGGGACGTCGAGGTCGGCGAACTTTGCGGCGAAGGCATCGGGGCTGGCCAAGTCTGTTTTGGTGAGGCAGATAACGGGGTTGAGTCCGCCGACGAACGCCGCAACCAGGGCGCGTTCCACGAATCCCGAGCGCGGTGGCGGGTCGGCAACGGCGGAGACGATGAGGGAGTTGGTCGGCGTTGGCAACCACGATGCGCTCGTAGGGGTCGGTGTCATCGGCGGTGCGTCGTAGGACGCTTGTGCGCTCGTCGAGCCTGACAATGCGCGCGAGCGTTCCGGGGCGTCCTGAGGTGTCGCCTACTATTCCCACGCGGTCGCCGACCACAATGTCAGTGCGGCCGAGTTCGCGGGCGCGCATACAAACGGTGGGGGCTTGGCCTGCGGGGGCGTCGTCAAGCACTACGCCCCAGCGACCTCGATCTTTGGTGACCACCATGCCGTACTGCGCGTTGTTGTGGGCTGGGCGGTCTTTTGGTTCGGGGGCGGGAGCCTTTTCCTGGTCGGATTTTTACATCGGATTCGTCCCAGTCGCGGTGTGCGCGTTTAGCCATGCGCCACCAGCTTTGTCCACATGTTCGCAAAGTCGGGGAGTGTTTTGGTGGTGGTGGCTATGTCTTCGACCTCAATTCCGGGGACGGCGAGTCCGATGATGGCACCAGCGGTGGCCATGCGGTGGTCCGCGTAGGAGTGCCAAAGGCCGCCGTGCAGCTGTTCGCGGGGGACCGGTGAAATGCGTAGCCCATCGGCCAGTTCGGTGCACTGCCCGCCGATATTATTAATTTCCCTGGTCAGTGCAGCTAGCCTGTCGGTTTCGTGGCCGCGAAGGTGCATGATGCCGGTGAGCCGTGATTCGGTGTTGGCCAACGCAGCCAGCGCGGCGACGGTGGGGTGAGTTCGCCGACGTCGGAGAGGTCGATGGAGATGCCCTTGAGTCCGTGCTCGCCGTAGACACCCCCGGCGGGGCCGGTGACCACGAGGTCGTAGCTGGGGCCAACGGCAGTGATGTCAACGGTGCACCCCATGCGTTCGAGAATTCCGCGGATGGCGTCACCGGGTTGGGTGGTGCGTTGTGGCCAGTGCCGGATACGCGCGGTTCCGCCGGTGACGGCGGCTGCGGCGAGGAAGGGAGTGGCGTTGGATAGGTCTGGCTCGATACGCCAGGTCCGCCCGCTGATTGGCCCAGCGGGGACGGTCCATTCGTTGGCGCGACTGGTGTCCACGGTTACCCCGGCCTCGGCCAGCATGGCGATGGTCATTTCGATATGCGGCATGCTGGGCAGTTTCCCGCCGGTGTGGCGGACGGTGATCCCGTTACTGAACCGAGCCCCGGCGAGTAGTAAGCCGGAAACGAATTGGGAGGATCCTGAGGCGTCGATATCCACCGTGCCTCCGGTGGGGGTGCCGACGCCGTCGATGATGAAGGGCAGGGCGTCGCCTTGTACCTGAATGCCCAGGTCACGTAACGCGTCCAGCATGGTGGACATGGGGCGTGTGCGGGCCTGCGGGTCGCCGTCGAAGAATACTGTTCCGGTGGCGATCGCAGCGACGGGCGGCACAAAACGCATCACGGTTCCCGCGAGTCCGCAGTTGATGGTGCCGCCGCGCAGGGGGCGGGGCTCAATGTGGATTTCCGACCCCTGGTCCCGCACACCCACACCAATGCTCTTCAACGCAGCAAGCATGAGGTTGGTGTCGCGGCTGCGAAGCGCCCCTACAATAGCCGACGGGCCATCCGCCAGCGCCGCCAGAATGAACGCACGGTTAGTAATGGACTTGGAACCGGGCACCGTAATCACCCCATCAATGGGGGTACGCGTGTGCGGGGCTAGCCACACAGGTAGCGTCTCTGAACTCAACTCTTCCACGCCCACCATCTTACTTTTGCTTATCGACGCCGTGCTGGTTACCGCCCCAGAACTGCCTGCGGTACACAATGTGGGGATATGTGGTCCTTTACAATGGGATAAATGCCCCTGACCGTAAAGAAGGAAGCACCCATCACATGACGGAGCTCGCCGCAGAATTAACCCCGGCTCAACGCTTTGAACAGGATGCGTTGCCGCTGCTAGACCAGCTGTACGGCGGAGCGCTTCGCATGACCCGCAACCCTGCCGACGCGGAGGACCTTGTCCAAGAAACCTACGTGAAGGCGTTTCAGGCGTTCGAACGCTTCAAACCGGGGACAAACTTAAAAGCGTGGCTGTACCGCATCATGACCAACACCTACATCAACTCCTACCGCAAAGCACAGCGGCAGCCCTCACAATGACCCACGGAAGAGATCACTGATTACCAGCTGCTTTCCCACGCGTCCCATGATTCCTCCGGCTTGGAGTCTGCAGAAGTCGAGGCGTTGAAACTGCTGCCGGACTCCCAAATCACCGAAGCATTGAACCAGCTCAGCGAAGACTATCGCATGGTGGTGTACTACTCCGATGTGGAGGGGCTGCCCTACAAAGAAATCGCCGAAATAATGGACACGCCACTCGGTACTGTGATGAGCCGCCTTCATCGTGGAAGAAAACAGCTCCGTGATCTGTTAAAAGAAGTAGCGCACGAACAAGGCATCGGACTGGACTACGAGAAGGGCGGCACAAAATGAGCACTGGAGTCGAATCCTGCCACTGCGGTTGCGACGACGTATACCGTTCAGTGTTTGAACTTCTCGACACCGCCGATGAACTGACACCACAACGCCGCAGCGAATTGCAACGCATCTTTGACACCTGTCCACACTGCTTTGAAAAACTGGGCTTGGAACAGGAAGTTCGCGCCATGCTGCGACGCTGCTGCTCGACCACCGCGCCGAGGGCACTTCGCGAGAGGATCACCATCTCCATCCGCGTCACGCGCACTGACGGCTGAGGGGCGAAGAAGAAGAAGTAGTATACGAGCCTCTGGGGTTTTGCTGTGATTCCACAGTGTGGGTTAGACCTGCGCACAATGTGCTTATGCTCAAGCACGAAAATGGGGTGTTTTTCGGCCTGGGGATAAGCATATTTTCCGTGCTTGTCATATAGGTCCATCGCTGGGTTCGAAAACGGGGTGTTTCTGTACCTGGCGGTGGACCTATCTTTATGCAAATGTTTGCACTAACGATGTTCAAGGCTTTTCCGCCCGCCACACCCTACCAAACTGCTATTTTTCCTGGGGTTGTTGGACAGTTTGCTAGATCATCGCCGGCCACACAGGTGCCGTGCTCTATCAAACTGCCCGCCCCTGCACAGTGTGTATACCGCCAAGGCCCAACAACACCCTTGACCGGAGCGTATGCACACTTCACGCCACCCCCCCCATACACAAGTAAACCCCCGAACTGTGTGCACAATTCGGGGGTTTGCGATGTTTTAAGAGTTGGGGCGTTTGCCGTGGTTTGCCTTCTTCTTGCGGCGGTCCTTGCGCTTGCGTCCACGCTTGCTCATGTTGTGCTCCTTTATCCGAAACCGGGGTGTGTCAACCGGCAACAATCATATCGTGACAACCTTATCGTGTTGTCAGTGTGCCGTTCCAATCGGCAGCCAAACCGTCGGGTCCAGCATCGCTGGTCGCGCGATTGCGTTAGACGGCTGCGCGGGTGCGGCCGCGGCCGCGGTTCTTGCGGCGCTTGAGGGCACGACGCTCGTCCTCGCTCATGCCGCCCCATACGCCGGCATCTTGGCCGGTTTCCAGTGCCCATGCGAGGCACTGGGAGGTGACGGGGCACCGGTTGCACACCATTTTTGCGGTGGCAATCTGTGCGAGAACGGGGCCGGAGTTACCGACCGGGAAGAACAGCTCAGGGTCTTCGTCGCGGCAAACAGCCTTGTGGCGCCAGTCCATGTACATTCTCCTTTTCAATTTTTAAAACTAACGGGCTGGTGGCGCGGTTGAGCAGAACTACCCAGATGCTTTGTGGCAGGGGAAGCCAATGGAATGCCGTAAGGCGGATGAGTAGTGGTTCTCTGGTGGCATTAAGTATGGACTTAATGCCGCGCCTGAATCGTGTCCGTTCAAACGTCGGACATCTTTGCTACCGACAAATCATGACACGCGCCTCGCCGCTTGGCTAGGGTTTCGGTAACAAATGTGGTAATTCACAAATTTAAGTGCGCGTGGCTTAGTCGATAAGGGCAAAAAATAAGAGAACTTGCTACTCTGCTTCTATGTTTCTATTGCCTGATTGAGCTGCGAAAATGGTAGAAAAAATATAGTGAGTACCTAAAAACTGTTTTAGTCAAACCAGTGGTATTTGACATGCCGGAAAGTGTTGCAGAAATGATACAAAAGGGCCGTCAGACCCATCGGATAGACTGTGTTTTTGTGAACAACGCTCCACACGATCAAACCAGCGGCCACGCCAGCACTGTCCCTCCAGAACCTGTCCGTTGGGCTGGGGTGGTTGGTATCGGTGAAAAGCCTCGCAGGCATTGCTTATGCCGTGTTTTTGGTGGTGTATAACGCGTTTTTCTCCCACGATGTGGGCGCGGTGTTCAGCGAGCAGGGGCGTGGCCCGCTGCTGGGATACGGGACCGCCGTTTTCTTTTTTGTCATTTTTGGCGTTGTCGCGTTTGCGGGCGTGAACATGCTTCGGGGTAAACGCTGGGGTCGCGGTCCGGTGATTATGCTGCAGATGTTGCTGCTTCCCATTGCGTATTACATTTTTTCCGCGGGGCAGTGGTTGTGGGCCATTCCGGTCGGGGTGATCGCGCTTGTCGGTTTGGGGTTGTCTTTTCATCCGCGTTCACTGGCGTGGGCTGCGCAAACATACTAAACAACCACAACAAGAACCCTAGTTGAGCGCCACGTAGGTGTCATCACGTTGTTCGATGATGGTGTGGCCTGCCTGGTTGAGGGAAACGGGGCCGTCGTAACCCTGGCGGTCAACGGGGATGACGCGCAGGATTTTTCCGGTGTTCCAGTCGGCGACAGCGATGCCTTCGCGGTTGGGGTAGAGCAGCTGGCCGCCCACGGCGATGCCGGTGCCTAGGGCACCTTCGAAGATGTGGGAGATGAGTAGGTTTTCTGGTTCGAAAAGGTAGAGGCGTTGGCCGTCGAACCAGCTCATGTGGTGTGGCAGGTCTGCGATCTGGGGTGTGTCGACTCCGGTGCGGTCTTCGTGGTGGGTGGGTGCAGTGCCGTCGAGAAGCGGGGAACTGGGGACGGTTGCTGCGTTGAGTTCCTTGCCTTGCTGGTTGAAGCTTGTGATGCGCGCGGTGCCTGCGGGGGTGGTGGGGGTGTAGACGGCGGCTGCGGTCTGCCCGATGGACACAAGCGTGGAGTGCGGTTCAAGGTCAATGGATTGTTTGATTTCTGGCTGCCGGGAATCTTCTGGTGTGGTGCCCATGAAACGCAAGGCCACCCCGTCTGTGATGGAGTCGGGGCAGAGGTCGGTGATGGCGAGGAGTTCCATGCGAGTCAGCGCAGAGGTAAGAGCGCAGTCAGGGTGGGGTTGCTGGTCGGCTTCCTGGGGTGCTTCGACATGCCCATATTCGATGGTGCGCACGAGGTCGCTGCGCCACAGTTCGAGGCGGTCGCGGCTGAGGGTTCCCACGGCGCTGTTGGAGCTGATGGGCACTGTATTAAAGCTGTTGATGGCACTCCGCGTTGCCTTATATGTGCCGGTGTTTGCGTTTATAGCAACAACATCGCCGCAGCCGACATTGGTGTTGTAGGTGGCGATCACGGATTCAAAGGCGACGGACAGCGAGCAAAGCTGGTCATTATCGCGGTGGTAGGTCCATACGCGTTCCCCGGTTGTGGGATCAAGCGCGTGCACATCACCACCGTCTGGTTGGATCAGTAGCCCCGCGACGCTCAAGGGGCGGTGTAGCCCGGTGATGGAGTCGACGGTCACCCTCCAGCTTTCGCTCAACCTATCCGGTGCCTGCACAAGGGGGTCAGCGGCAGTGAAGGTGCCGTCCGCCGGGGTGAGCTCGGCCTTCCGGATCGGCGCAGTCAGCCACACGACCGACACCGCGAACACGGTAAGAAAGCACAGCACACTCGCCGCGATGATGTCCGCTCGGCTTCGCTGGAGGATAGGGGCCTTGGTCATGCTTAACTCCTCCGTCGCGGGTCTGCTTTTCGACGTCCCGACCGCCCCTCTTTCCGTCCACCTCGCGCTAGGCTGCGGGCTTGTGCCGGGCGTGTGACCATCGCGCCGCCGAAGACTTTGCGGGCGGGTCCCACGGTGGCGGACGCGGATTCGGGGATGTCCAGGGCGTCGAAAAGCTCGGGTGAAGTGGAGAACCACTGTGGGGGTTCCGGGTTGTCGAGGTTCAGCTCACTGTTGATCAGTTGCCATTTAGGCAGTTCGTCGTAGCCAACGAGGGTGACGGCGGTTCCTGTGTGCCCGGCGCGGCCTGTGCGCCCGATGCGGTGGACGTAGGTCATTTCATCATCGGGGGTTTGGTAGTTGATCACGTGCGTAACGTCGTCAATGTCAATGCCGCGGGCGGCAACATCAGTGGCCACAAGGATCTCAATGTCGCCGCTTCGGAAGGCGGTGAGTGATTTTTCGCGGGCGGGCTGGCCCATGTCACCGTGGACCGCGCCGACGAGGAAGCCGCTTGCGGCAAGGTCGTTGGCAAGCTCGGCGGCGGAGCGTTTAGTGCGCGCAAAGATAATGGTTTTGCCGCGCCCTTGAGCTTGGAGGATGCGAGAGACCACGGCAACTTTGTCCATGCGGTGTGCTTGGAAGACCACTTGTCGGATGTCCTGGTTGGTTTGTGCAGCGTCGGGTTCTTCGGCGCGGATGTGCACTGGCTTGTGCATGAAGGTGCGCGCGAGGGTGACAATGGGTCCCGGCATGGTCGCGGAAAACAGCATGGTTTGGTGCTTGTGGGTGAGTGCCTTGAGGAGCTTCTCAATGGCAGGAAGGAAGCCGAGGTTGAGCATTTCGTCGGCTTCATCAAGCACCAGAATGGCCACTTGGTCGAGGGTGAGGGAGCCGCGCTGGTACAGGTCGAGGAGTCTGCCGGGGGTACCCACCACTACGTCAATGCCTTTGTCTAGGGCGTTGATTTGCTCTTCGTAGGGGCGGCCGCCATAGATGGTGAGGATGCGCACGGGAAGGTTTTTGGCGGCGCGGTGAAGGTCATCGGCGACTTGGATGGCCAGTTCGCGTGTGGGGGTTACCACGAGCGCGCGGGGTGTGCCATCAAGTTCGGCGATGTCCGCGCTGTCGAAGATGCGGTCCAGAGCGGCACTCAAAACCCAAGGTTTTTCCCTGCCCGGTGCGGGCTTGTCCGATAAGATCAATACCGTCGAGGGCGAGGGGAAGGGTGAGTTCCTGAATGGCAAAGGTGTGCTGGATGCCGAAAGCTGTCGAGGGCATCGGTAATCTCAATGGCGACGCCGAGTTGCGCGAATGTCGGAGTGCTGCTTTGTTTGGACACGCCATAATACTATCGTTGCCTCACTATGATAGGGGAAAACCCTATCATTGTTGTTGATCTCAAGGAGAAAAGTATGGACATAAGAATCGGTTTTGTTGACAGTGGCCGGGAGCTGGCCATCACTGGCGTGGAGCGCGTCTCGGGCGTGTCCGTCAGTCAGCAAAGCGAGGCCGTCGCGCTTATTGATGGCGCGATGGAAAATGATGCTGCAGTCGTGGAATTTACTGATAACAAGGGGCGTCGTTACCTGGTGCGGTCAAAGCAGATCGCGTTTGTTGAGGTCGATAACGATACTCCACGTACCGTAGGATTTGCCGGATAGTGTCTTCCTCTGAACCGTTGCTTGTGCGCTTCGCCCGTGACTACGGGTGGCGTGCCTATGCGATCCCGGCGTTAGTGGTCATTACGCTGTGGGTTCTCGTTGATGTCTTCATTATGCCGGATAATGGAGCCATCTCTTCACAAATGCAAGCTGCGTCAACGGCAAATGATGGTGGAGAAAACGCGACCAGTCAGCCTGAAGGACCCGACCCTGCGAAAGCTGATCGTGGGGCCGAGCTTCCCGTTGGTGATCTTCCCCCGGGTGGAAGTTTCACGGAAACAGGCCAGGGCACATATCACCTGGTTCCTGGCACGATGCCGAAGGTGGGGGCTGGGGATGAACGCACCTTTAAGTACGTCATTGAGGTCGAAGACGGGGTGGACACCTCTGTCTACGGCGGGGACGATTCCTTTGCCAAAATGGTTGATGCCACACTGTCCAACCCCAAGAGCTGGACTCACGACCGCAAGTTTGCGTTTGAACGTGTAGACCCTGCGGTGGTGTCTAACCCTGATCTGCGCATCCAACTGTCCTCACCCGCCGCCACTCACGCGGCGTGCGGTTCGGATATTGCCATGGAGACCAGCTGTTTCACCTCCGAGGGAAATCGTGTGGTGTTGAATGAATCCCGCTGGGTCCGCGGCGCGACCACGTTCCAGGGTGACCTGGGTCTGTACCGCCAGTACCTGATTAATCACGAAGTGGGGCACTCCATTGGGTATGCCAAACATGAGCCGTGCGGTGGTCAAGGGCAATTGGCCCCGGTGATGATGCAGCAAACCCTTAATTTGAATAATTCCGAGTTGTACAAAATTGACCCGGGTGAAGTGTATCCAGACAATAATCTCACCTGTTCATTGAATCCGTGGCCATACCCATTTGCGTAATTGCATAACACTCTAAGCCTCCGTGCTGGCAATGATGAAACTGCTGGCTACGGGGGTTTTGTTGTCTTGTCAGCGTATTTTCTATGGGTTTTGTTGTTAAGTGGGGTGCATTGTTCACACCATCACTGACGGTGGGTACGCTAACGGGCATGAGTGTGATTCCTGAGCATGTGCGTGTCGCTTTCCAGGTGGTGGAGGGGACCCCCATTCCGCTGTCTGCGGCCTGGGATCGAGGCTACAGGGTTGGGCAGCTGGCCCTCTCTGAAGTGGCGGATTCGGAGGTGGCTGCGTGGTCGGCAAAGGTTAGAGAAAGCCTGCAACCTGAAGGGCTGCGTATCGCTCGACCCGTTCGGACCACTGATGGCCGCTACCTGATGGCAGGATGGCGTGCCTCGCATTATGTTGACGGTGCTGTGTGGCCAAGCGTGTCGATGAAACTGTTGGCGCTGCCCTCCGGCTTGCCGACGCCCTGGCATCCGTTGAGGTTCCCAACTTCGCCGTCGCCCACGTGACCAAGCAGGCATCGCCGAAGGACAACTTTGTTCTTGCTGACCGAGCAGCCTGGTCCGAGGACCCTACCCTCATGCTCAACACAACAGTTCCGCCCGAGGTGCAGGCCACCGAAAAATGGGCGTGGGCACTGGATTTCAGCAATCGTCTGCGCCACAGTTGGCAGCCTATCGACGCCCCCGACCAGGTCGGTCATGCCGACATGCTCGCCACCACCATTTTCCACGGCACCCAGGCGCCGGTGGTGACCGACATTGTGGGAGTGGCCCACCCCCACGGGTACACGGCGGCGCAGGTGATGGTGGACGGCCTCATAGCCGGAGTTGTCGACGAGCGCATTACCGACCGTTTCTCCCATCTCCCTGACAATGACCAGCTCATGCTGCGCGGCCTCCTCTACCGCATCTATATTCACGCACTCAGCGAGGAACATGACGAAACAGTGCGCGCCACCATGGAAGACGTTGCCGACCTGCTCATCGCCCGCATCGGCAAGGATGCATAAGGGCTTGCTGCCAACACAGTGCGTCGCTTATGGGTCTAGCGCAGTGTGCTTATCATGTAGGTCCACTGCCAGGTACGCAAGCCCTCCTCTACAACGCGCCACCACACACCAATTCGATGTCGGGTGAGGGCTGTGACTGTCCCGCGTGTCACAATGTAGGGCATGACCGACAGTGAACCAGCCCAGCGTTTTGGAGTGCCGCCTCATCCGCAGGTTCGCTTGGTAAGTCGACCCGCATCGGCACCCCCGCATACGTGGCAGGGCCAGGCGGCAGAACTGGTGGCCGCAGCGGAGAGTTCCGCGCGGTCGGGGGTGTGGCGCGTCACGGGTGTTGCGGGGTCGGGAGTCACGTCGCTACTGGTAGATGCCCTCACGGCACGCCTGGGTAGTGGCGCGCCAGCGTCGTCGGTGTGTGTGATTGCCACGTCAAAGGAATCAGGGGGCAGGCTGCGCCGCGTGTTGGCGGAGCGTGCGTCTCAGCTAGAAAACTCTCACTATGTAGCGGAGGGGACATTGGTGCGGTCGGTGCATTCGTTTGCGTTTGCGATTGTGCGGGCGGCGTCGATACGCGCGCAGAAACCGGCACCCCGGTTGATCACAGGCGCGGAGCAGGATGCGGTGATTCGGGAGTTATTGTTGGGGCATGCCGCGGACGGCAGGGGGGAATGGCCGCCGGAGCAGCGGGAAGCGTTGCGAATGGTGGGTTTCGCCAGGCAGTTGCGTGATTTTTTGTTGCGTGCCGTGGAGCGTGGTGCTGGACCGGAGGATGTGGAAGAGCTGGGTCGTCGCTATGACCGCCCCCTGTGGGTGAGTGCTGGTGCTTTTCTGCGGGAGTATGAGCAGACGATGGCGTTGAGCGGGGCGCATAGTTTGAACGCGTCGGAACTTGTGACCGCCGCGTTGGAGGCATTGTCCCTGGATCCGGGGCTGTTGACCATGCTGCAGGAGCAGTGGGAGACGGTGATGGTAGACGATGCCCAGCATTTGGATCCGCAGTCGGCACGTTTGGTGAGCCTGTTTCTGCCCAGCGCCAAGCTGGGGGTTATTGCGGGGGATCCAGCTCAGTCGGTGTTTCGTTTCCGTGGTGCCCGGCCGGAGTTTTTGACCAAGTATCCCGCCAACCATGAGGTGGTGCTCAATACATCATTCCGGCACCCGAAGGATTGTTCGGTCGTGGTAGCCCCCACGGCTTCGGAGCATGCCCTGGTGGTGGCCAATCGTGTGCGGCGCGCGCACCTGTTGCATGGAGTGCCGTGGTCGGATATTGCGGTGATTGTACGTTCTGTGCGTCAGCTTGCTGGGGTGCGCCGGGCATTGCTGCTGGCTGGAGTGCCGGTTCATCTTGATCCGACGGATGTGGTGTTGGCGGAGCAACGCATTGTTGCGTCCATGATGTTGGGCGTGCGGGCGTTGACGCAGCCGCTGAATTCTGCGGAGCTGGAGGAACTGGTTCTTGGACCCTATTGGTGGTGCGGATCCGGTGACGCTGCGTCGCTTGTATCGGGGGTTGCGTCAGGCGGAGATGATGCGGGGTGGTTCCCGGCGCGCGGTGCAGGTGTTGGCGGATCTGGTGTTGCCAACATCGTGGCGTGACACCCCACCAGAGGAGCGCGCCACTGAGTATGAGGACGCGACGGCGCGGCTGACGGAACGCGAAGTAGACGTGCTCACGCGCATCCGCGCTGTCCTGGATGCGGGTTTTCAGTCGCGCGCTGCGGGGGATAGCGTGGAGATGATTTTGTGGTCGTTGTGGGAGGCCACGGGTCTGTCGGATCGCCTCATGGCCGCGAGTTTGCGCGGAGGTGCGGCCGGTTCGCAGGCTGACCGGGACGTGGATGCGATGATGTCGTTGTTTGACGCAGCGGGTGACTATGTTGAACGCCGTCCCACCGCCAGTATTGAAAGTTTTGTTCGACATATTGCAGAGCAGCAGTTGCCCACTGGTTCACGTGATCGCCGTGGGGTTCTCCCGGATGCGGTTCGAGTGTTGACGGCGCACGCTGCGGTGGGCCAGGAATGGCACACGGTGGTGGTTGCGGGTGTGCAGGAGGGCACGTGGCCGACATTGGGGGAGACGGGGTCATTGTTCGGCCAGGAGGAGCTCGTGGATGTGCTGGACGATGGCATCGATCCAAACATTCCCATCTCCCGGTCGGTGGAACGTTTGGCTGAGGAGCGTCGCCTGTTCCGCTTAGCGACGTCGCGGGCCACAGGTTCCCTGTTCGTCACCGCGGTGGACGCCCCAGATGCGGAGGACGCGTTGGAGCCTTCTCGTTTTCTGGAGGAATTGTGTTCGGAGCGAGGCATTGAGGCTGAGCGCGTTGAGGAGCAAGAAAGCCTCCATCGCAGCTACCCCGGGTGGTCGGCACGATCGCCGGTTGTTGTCCACGACGGCGATTGTGGCGGAATTGCGTCGCGTGGTGTGCGACCCGGCGGAGCGGCCGCTGCGCAGAGAGCAGGCGGCACGCCAATTGGCTCGACTTGCCCGCGCCGGGGTGTACGGCGCGGATCCTGAGGACTGGTGGGGGATGCGGGGGGCGTCGACACGCGAACCTTTGCAGAAGCCCCGACGGTCGGTGCAGTTGTCGCCGTCACGGATCGAGTCAACGCTGCGTTGCCCATTGCGGTCGGTGCTGGACCGGTTGGTTGATGATGCGGATACGCCGATCCATATGGTGCGGGGCACGCTGGCGCATGGGTTTGCGGAGGCGATTTCGCGCGGCGCGGACAGTGACGCAGCGAGTGCGTTGGTGTATGAGGCGTACGCTGGGTTGCTGGATGTTCCTGTGTGGCAGCGGGAGACGGCGCTGCGGGAGTGGGACACGCTGATCGATAATCTGGAGCGGTGGCTGGAGAATACTCGTGGCCAGTTTGAGCAGGTGGGGGTGGAAATGGACATGCGGGTGAGCGTCGGCACCACAGAGAGCGGCGCTCCGCTGCGCATCAAAGGGCGCATGGACCGGCTGGAACGCAACAACGACGGTGAGCTTGTGGTGGTCGATGTGAAAACCGGCTCGTCTAAGCCTGCACAGAAGAACATGGGTGAGCATGCGCAGCTGTCGGCGTACCAACTGGCGCTGTCGCGGGGTGTCGTGGACGGTGACCGTGTACGGGACCCCTATCCTGGGGAAACCCCCGAGGCCGTGGGTGGTGGCGTGTTGGTGTACCCCAGCGCCACAGATGTTGGAAAGTACACAACCCGGGAGCAAGCCGCAAAAACCCCCGAAGAACTGGAGGAACTGGCCGCCATACTGCCCGGGGTGGCGGCGGCGATCCAGGGGCCCGCGTTGACGGCCATTGTCAACGACAATTGCGATAACTGTCGGCTGCAGTCCATCTGCCCCGCCCAACCGACCGGAAGGATGCTCACCAATGGCTCGTAACCCCATTTCCCCGGCATTATTGTCGCGGTGGCTGGGCCAAGAGCACCTGCCCACGGAGCAGCAAGCCGATGTGATCGGTGACCAGCCCGGCCCGCTGCTGGTGGTGGCCGGCGCGGGGGCCGGGAAAACCGAAACCATGGCGGCTCGCGTGGTGTGGCTCGTGGCCAATGGTTTTGCCACGCCCGACCAGATATTGGGGCTGACGTTTACCAAAAAGGCCGCGCAGCAGCTTTCCCAACGCATCCGTGCGCGCTTGGCCACCCTGGCGGGAATCCCTCGGCTTGCAGACCTCGATCCCACGGGTGAATTGCAGACAAACCTGCAGGCCATCACCCCCACGGTCTCTACCTACGACTCCTACGCCGGGCGCATCGTCGGCGAGTACGGGCTGCTCCTTCCCGTGGAACCATCCTCCCGCATGATCACTACCGCCGAGCTGTACCAAATCGCCTGGGATGTGGTGGGAAACTACACGGGGAATGTCGACGCAACCGTCACACATGGCACCGTCACGGATCGGCTCATTTCCCTGGTTGGCGAGATGGACGGTCACATGGTCAGCGCCGCCGACATCGAAGCCGAAACAGAGCCGTTTGTCCGCTTGTTTGACGAACTCCCCAAAGGCCCCCGGCAGCGTGACAAACTCAACGCTGCCATGCTGAAAATCCGGGACACTCAGCTCGCCCGACTCGACTATCTTCCCTTGTACGACAACTGAAAGAGGAGATGGCGGAACGCGGGGTCATCACCTTTGGTGAGCAAATGTCCCTGGCCGCAACAGTAGCGCAGCGGCATCCCGTGGTGGGGCGCAGCCAGCGGCAACGCTTCCGTGTGGTCATGCTCGACGAATACCAAGACACCAGCCACGCCCAGCGTGTGCTGCTCAGCAGCCTTTTCGGGGCGCCTACGCAGGCGGGCGCGCCAGATACCGCCCCTGACGTCACCGTCACTGCTGTGGGCGACCCCATGCAAGCCATCTACGGCTGGCGCGGAGCCACCTCAGCGAACCTGGAACGTTTTGTCACCGACTTCCCTCAGCATGCCGAGACTCCCACCCCAGCGCCGAAAAAAGAGCTGACCATCAGCTGGCGCAACCCCGGCCTCGTTCTCGACTGCGCCAACACGGTATCCGAACAAGTGCTGGGACCTGCGGGAAGCCCCACACGCACGGTGCAGCCCCTCACCCCGCGTCCCGGCGCGGGCGACGGTGAGGTGGCTCTGGGGTGGTTTCCCACCCGCGACGAGGAACGAACCTGGGTGGCCCGCCGCCTCGCCGACGAGTTTCACGCCTACCGCGAGCGCGGGGAAAAATTCACCGGTGCGGTGTTGGTGCGCAAAAATGCCGACTCCGGCCCCATCGCTGAGGAACTTCGGGCGTTGGGAATCCCCGTGGAAATTGTGGGTTTATCTGGGCTTCTCGACATTCCAGAAGTCGCCGACATGGTTGCCTGTGCCACCATCCTCATCTCCCACAAAACACCGCCGCCGCTCTCCGTCTGCTGTGCGGGCCTCACTGTAACCTCGGCATCGCTGACCTGCAGGCACTGTACAAGCGTTCCCGAACACTCGCCGCCCGCGTCACCACCCCCGAAGACACCACAGAACAACCCACGCTTTTCGACATCTCGGCAGACGACCCCGATGCCACCAATCCCACTGACCCGCTCGAACACCTGAAACACATCATCGACGACGCCACCTCCACCGTCCCCGAAGCTGCCGTCGGGCTTGGCGACGCCCTCGGTGACCTCGGGGAACCCGAAGCCTACAGTCCCGAAGGCTATCGCAGGCTCAGCGAACTCTCTGCGGAACTTCGGCACCTGCGCACCCGTAGCCTCATGCAGCCGTTGCCTGACCTTTTCGCCGACATTGAACGCGTCCTGGGAATCCGCACGGAAGTGCTCGCCAGGGAAAACCCGCAGGCAGACGGCGCAGCCGGTACCGTTCACCTTGACCGCTTCCACGAAGAAGTAGCACAGTTTTCCACCATCCCCGGCTCAACCCTTGCATCGCTTCTTGATTATTTTCGGCTTGCTCGCACCCATGACCGTGGTCTCGCGCCGGGCGAGGTGCGGGTGAAGGGGGATTGCGTGCAGATCCTCACCGTGCATAAGGCGAAGGGCCTGGAGTGGAAGGTCGTGGCGGTGTTGCACGCAGATAACGTCACCTACGCGGATACCACCACCCCCGGCCAGCAGTTGAAGGTCCCAACGTGGCTGTCTGATGTGACTCAGATTCCCTCAACGCTTCGTGGCGATGCCCAGGAACAGGAGGGCGACATGGTGGGCAGCCCGGTGCTGGACGTGTCCGAGGTGGAGGATCGCAAGCAGTTTGAGGTGGCGATGAATGAACATAAGGCCGCCTTCAAGGAAGCAGCGATTGAAGAAGCCAGCCGCCTGTTTTATGTGGCGCTGACTCGAGCGGAAAAAACCTTGTGCGTCACGGCGTCGGAAAGCAACGACAAGGGGGGTAAGGCCAAGCCGTATTCCATGCTGGATTTGTTGCGTAAGCGGCAGCCAGATTCTGTGGAGCAGTGGTGGGATGAGAGCAATGCCGATGCTGAGTTAACAGAAGCGCCTGATGTTTCCCCTGTGACGGGTGTGTTTCCCCAAGATTTTTTGGGGGAGCGTCGTCCTGCGGTGGAGCAGGGGGCGGAATTGGTGCGGCGCGCTATGCAGCAGTTGCCTACCCCCAGCGCTGATAACGATGTGGAGGCGTTGTGGGAGGAGGAAGTCACGGCGCTCATTGAGGAGCATGAGCGCATGAAAGCCCCGGTGGTGGACGTGCCGCTGGGGCAGGAGCTGACGGCGTCGGACGTGGTGTCCATCGCGCGCAATCAGGAGCAGTACGCCCGCAGGCTGCGACGCCCCGTGCCGTTTAAACCTAACGCGTACGCCAAGCGTGGTACGGCCCTGCACCAGTGGCTGGAGGACTATTTTGGTGCGAGTTCCCTGCTTGATGAGGATGAACTGCCAGGTTTTGGGGAGGACGAGGATCCGCAAGGGGCTGAGCTTGAGCGTCTGAAAAAGGCGTTTCTGGCAAGTCAGTGGGCGGACCGCACCCCGACCCATGTGGAGCAACCGTTTGAAATTGTTGTCGGTGGTCGAGTGCTGCGCGGGCGCATGGATGCGGTGTTCCATGAGGGCGACGATCCCGAGGCCGGGTGGATGGTTGTGGACTGGAAGACGGGCCGACCCCCAGAAGGCCAGGAGATGCGGGCAGCGGAGATTCAGTTGGCGGTGTACCGTGTCGCGTGGGCGCAATTGCTGTCACACACGCTGGGGCGTAGCGTTAATCCAGATGCTGTTCGAGCTGCGTTTCATTACATTGCTTCAGATCGCACCTTTGAACCCAGTAGACTACCTAACGCCGAGGAGCTAGCTGACTTGCTTGATATTAAGGCTCCGCAGCAGACAGCTCAGCCATCGGCATCTGGCCCAGCAACCCCGGATTCGCCACAGACGCAGACACAGAGGAGGAACGATGCGTGATGCTTTCCGTGAGCGCCTCCAAAGTGACACGGAGCTTGATGATCTCCCTGATCACGCGCTACTGAATATCATCCAGATCCCCAGGGAGCGGCAGGTCAGTCCTTGGGCGTTGATTACCCGGCGCGTTTTCTACGCGTTGCTGTTGCTCACCGGGGTGTCGTTGCTGGTGTACCTGGATAAGGATGGCTACAACGAGCCGCTTACTTTCATTGATGCGGTGTATTACTCCGCCGTGTCGCTGTCCACCGTTGGATATGGTGACATTACTCCGGTGACCCAAGAGGCGCGTTTGATCAACATTATTCTGATCACGCCGATCCGAATTGCGTTCCTGATTTGCTGGTCGGTACGACCTTGTCGGTGCTGACGGAAGAGACGCGACGTACGTTGCAGATTCAGCGTTGGAGGAAAAGAATGCGTAATCACACTGTTGTGGTGGGCTACGGTACTAAAGGTCGTTCCGCTGTGTCAGCGCTGCTGGCTGATGGGGTGCACCCCAGCCAGATTGTTGTGGTGGACACTGACACACATTCGCTTGACATGGCTGCTGGTCAGGGTTTGGTCACGGTGCATGGCTCAGCTACTAAGGCTGATGTGCTGAAACTTGCAGGTGTGACGCGTGCCCGCGCGGTGGTGGTCGCTCCGAACATGGATGACACGGCGGTGTTGGTCACGTTGTCGGTGCGTGAGATTGCGCCGAGCGCGACGATTGTGGCGAGTGTGCGCGAGTCGGAGAATCTGCATTTGCTGAAGCAGTCGGGTGCAGATTCAGTGGTTATTTCCTCCGAGACGGCGGGTCGAATGCTGGGGTTGGCCACGGTCACCCCGTCGGTGGTGGAGATGATGGAGGATTTGCTTTCCCCAGGCGAGGGGTTCTCCATTGCGGAACGCCTGGTGGAGGCTGACGAGGTTGGGGCGAACCCCCCGGCATTTGGCTGACATTGTGTTAGGTGTGGTGCGTTCTGGTGAGCTGTACCGCATCGATTCGCCAGAGGCAGAAACCGTGGAGCCCGGTGACCGGCTGCTATATGTTCGCCGTGTGTTCCGTGAGGACCTTGAGGACCAGGCACGTGGCTAGTATCCCCGAGTTTTACGCCTGTGTTAGCCCAGCTGACCAGGTGCTGTGCACCGCAACTGGCGATGGTGTGCTGTGGCTTGATGCTGATACTGCCCGCACGCTGGGGGCAGACCTGACGGCCCGCGTGCTTATCGACGCCCCGGACTCCCGCAGGTGGGCCGTGCGCGCACCGCTGCTGAGTGGTCCGGAGGGGACGCCGGATTGCGGGGTACTGCTAACTCCCCGTGACGTGGTCTTTCATGGGGATGTGGCCCAACTGGTGTATCGCGCGGTGGCGCTGCTGAGGCATCGGGAACGGTACCGCTTCGACCCCATGGACGGAACTCCGCTGACCTACGCGGATTCCGGGGAGTATGCAACGGGCGAATCGGGGCATCAGGTGTTTCCACGCATTGACCCTGCGGTGATCGGCATTGTGGAGCACGCAGAATCACAACGCATTTTGCTGGGATCGAATGCCACGCGTCCGGAGTACTTTTCCCTGGTGGCGGGTTATGTGTCGGTGGGCGAGACCCTGGAGCAGGCGTTTGTGCGTGAAGTGATGGAGGAGACGGGGCGTCGTGTCGCGGACGTGCGCTACGTTTCCAGTCAGCCGTGGCCGCTGGGGTCGTCGCTGATGATGGGTTTTCACGGCTACAGCACAGACTTAGATGCCATTGCTCCCACCGACGGTGAGTTGGCTGAGGTGCGGTGGCTCAGCGCTCCGGAAATCCTGGACGGGGTGGTGAAGTTGGCGCCGGCGGGGTCGATCGCACATCACCTGATATATTCGTGGGCACATGCGCAAGCTGCACAAACATAAGGGGGAGTGATGTTTAGTCTTGATGATCTAGACCCGGATCAGCGGCTCGCTGCTACCGCACCGCGGAGGCCGGTGTGCATTCTCGCGGGCGCAGGGCACGGGCAAAACCCGCACCATCACCTACCGCATTGCGCATTTGATTGCGCAGGGGTTTTGTGAGTCCGAATCGTGTGTTGGCGGTGACGTTTACTGCCCGGGCTGCGGGGGAGATGCGGCATCGCCTGAACATGATGGGGATTGGCGGGGTGCAGGCTCGGACGTTTCACGCGGCGGCGCGTCGCCAATTGCAGTATTTTTGGCCGCAGGTGGCGGGTGACTTGCCGTGGCGGCTGTTGGACAATAAGTTTCCGTTGGTAGGCAGGGCTGCCCGGTCGGTGGGGGTAGAGTCAACCACGGAGAACGTGCGAGACTTGCTTTCGGAAATAGAGTGGGCGAAGGCGTCCCTGGTCACGGCGGATATGTACGCCGAGCGTGTGGCCCAAACCAAGCGCACTCCGCCAGTGACCCCAGATAAGGTCGCGGAGGTGTATCGCCGGTATGAGGCGATGAAAACCACTGATGAAGGCATGTTACTGGATTTCGATGACCTGCTGCTGCATACGGCGGGTGCACTGGAAAACTCCGCTGCGATTGCGGAGGAGTTTCGGCAACAATACCGTTCGTTTGTGGTGGACGAGTATCAGGACGTCACCCCACTGCAGCAGCGCCTGCTGGAGGCGTGGCTGGGGGAACGTGATGATCTCACCGTGGTGGGGGACGCCAACCAGACCATTTATTCGTTCACGGGTGCGACCCCGGAGTACTTACTGCAGTTTTCCAGGACGTATCCGCACGCAGCGGTCACACGCCTGCAGAGGGACTACCGTTCGACGCCTCAAGTGACCACGCTGGCTAACACCGTCATTGGCCATGCGTCCGGGCGTATGGCGGGTACTCGCCTGGAACTTATGGGCATGCGTCCAGCGGGGCCGGATCCTGTGTATAACGCGTACCCTGACGAACCCACCGAGGCACGAGAGGTGGCGGCGCAGATTGATGCCCTGCTCAAACAGGGGGTACCGGCGTCGGAAATTGCCGTGCTGTACCGCATCAACGCGCAATCTGCCGTGTTCGAGCAGGCACTTTCCGACGCCGGGATTGTGTACCAGGTTCGCGGCGGCGAAGGGTTTTTCACTCGGCCGGAAATTCGTCAGGCCATCACACAGCTGATCCGCACTGCTCAGCGCCCTGATCTTCCGCAGGATGCGATGGGGCCGGAAGTACACCGCATCGCCCGCTCGGCGCTGGCCCCCTTAGGGTTGACCCCCACGGAGCCGGAAGGCGCGCAGGCTCGGGAGCGGTGGCAGTCGCTGCAGGCGTTGGTGGATCTGATTCAAGAATTGGGCACTGCCACGCCAGACATCGACCTGAGTGGTGTGTTGGTGCAACTGCGGCAACGCGCCGAGGCGAAGCATCCACCCACCATGGAGGGAGTGACATTGGCCTCGCTGCATGCGGCGAAAGGCTTGGAGTGGGATGCAGTGTTCCTGGTCGGGCTGGTTGATGGGTCCGTGCCTATTTCCCATGCGATCAAGGCAGGGGACGCGCAGATCGAGGAAGAACGTCGACTGTTTTATGTGGGCATTACCCGAGCCCGTGAACATCTGCGCTGTTCCTGGGCGCTGGCACGCCAGGAAGGCGGCCGTGCCAGTAGGAAACGCACACGCTTTTTGGATCAGATTGCACCGGACACGGAACTGGAACAATCGCGTAACAAAAGATACGTCCGAAGAAATGCCGAGTATGCGGGAAGCCTCTAGAGACTCCCGCAGCGAAAGTTCTGATGCGGTGTGAGGATTGCCCCTCAGATGCAGATTCCGAGGTTTTTGAGACTCTCCGCTCCTGGCGCGCTGAGGTCGCCCGGGAACTCCAGACACCCGCATATATTGTATTTTCGGATGCCACGCTCATGGCTGTGGCGGAGTCGATGCCAACGTCTGTAGAGGAACTGCTGGGTATCTCTGGTATCGGGCCAGTGAAGGTCGAACGTTTCGGGGAAGAGCTGCTGGCTGTCGTTCGAACATGTGCTGAAGCATCGGACGTTTCATAGACATCTACGTCTTGGTGTAGCTCATGCCGCGAGCTGCATTGTTGTACCCCGATGCGTTGTGCTGCCGTGTCCACTGGCACACTCTTGTCCAGAGGATACTGGTAGTGTTTCTGCTTTCTTGCTGTGGGGTGGATATGCCCTGAAACTTAGCTGGTGCGAACATAGAATATTGCAAAAATATACATCAGCAAAAAATTATGTAAATCTTATATTTCTTTGTTACCAAACCGTAGTTTTCTTGCATGTCATTCCGGTCGTGTTTTATAAAACCCCAGGTGAAAATGATAAAGCCCTGCAGTATCGGATCGCCTAAAATGGCAATAAGAACAAAGTGTTACGTCAAATGATGTGAAATAGTTTACAGTTTTGTAATTGAATCTTGCTGGGATTGTTCGCTACACTCGCTCTTGTAATTGTTCATCCACTACGTAAGGAGCAGACATGCTTTCTACTCTCGCATCCAACACCTTCTGGGGCGTCTTCAACTTCATTCGCACCCTGATCGGCTTCCCGAAGTAATCGTATTTCCCGGAAGGGAAATTCATCTGAAGCACCTGTTGCTCTTGATATGTATCAAAAGCAACAGGTGCTTTTGTGTAGCTAACTGGAATTATGATCAATTATTCATCTGCCAACATGCGGGGCAACTGGGGTGGGACTCGTACGACATGAGTGTGACATCAAGGCGATAAGGATCCACTTCCAGCAGGTCACCGGGCTGAAATTGTAATAGCGGGGTGCCAGGAGGTTCGTAGGACGTGCCTGCAGTGTAGTTACCACGCTCAGTAGTCGTGCGGCTGTTGCGTGAGCAACCACTGGGTCGTGGGTGGTGTGGGCGGCTGCGACCTGCGCCAAGAGGGTGGGCCAATGTTCGTCGACAGCCATGCGATGCAGATCCATGCATAGTGGGCACGGACCCGCGCCATTGATGTGCAAGGGGCCGATGGTTCCGCGGCCGTCGATAAGCGAAATAGGGATGAAGGTGCCTCGGCGGCGGACAAGCGGTGTGGAGAGGCGTCGGGCGTGGGGCATCCTGTCTACAAGGATCAGGGGTGTGTCGGCGGGGCAACGGAGGAAAAACTCCTCATCGGTTTCGCCGCTCATCAGTGGATAGACTCGAAAACCGCACGTGGTGAACGCGGAAGTAATGATGCTTGCTAAGGGCGAATGCCCGAGCACATACACATCCTGTGTGCCTGTTGGGGCGGGTCGTAACACACGATAATCGAAGAGTTCTTCCAGCAGGGTTTCGGCCACAGAACGGGGCAGGCCCGCCTCTACCAGCGAGCGGCTCAACTCGCTCCACGTGATGTCAGTGCGGGCCCGCAGTAGCGTGCGCAGAATCCCCGACATGTGTTCCTCGTCTATGCCGTCAATCACCCCGGCGCGCGTGGCATCCACCCCGAATTGGAGGGCAGGCCCCGGGCGCACAAACACGTGCGCAGCAGGTGATAGGCGCACAACAATATCATTCATGGTTCCCCCTGAATCCCCGCGCTGATGGTTCACACTTTAGCTAATATTTGTTGTCATGCCTACTTACGCCCCTGATGTGGATGTGATTCGCTCGGCTCGTCGCACCCGAACCAGCAGCGCACGGCTTGTCGAAGGCCGCATTCAGGTCCGCATACCCGCGTGGCTCAGTGAGGAACAGGAACGCGAGACGGTGGAGAAACTCGTGGCGAAGGTCCGTAAGCGCACCACCCCACGCAGGCTTTCCGACGCCCAGCTTGCCGAACGTGCCGAGCGTCTCAACCGCACGCTTCTCGACGGCCGCGCACGCCCCGGAAGCATCCGATGGGTCAGCAACCAAAACTCCCGCTGGGGGTCCTGCACACTCAGCACAGGAGCCATTCGCATCTCTGATCGGCTGCAGAACGTTCCCGACTACGTGCTGGATTCGGTGATCGTGCACGAACTGGTTCACACCTTCATACGAGGCGGCCACAGCGCGGAATTCTGGGAATGGGCCAACCGTGCGCCCAAAGTCGAGCGTGCTAGGGGCTCAGCTGGAGGCATATCAGGAATCTTCCAGGGCGGGGGCGGGGAGTAGCGGAAAGCCTTGAACACCGTTAGTGCAAACATTTTGCATAGAAAGTGGGTCCATCGCTGGGTACGGAAACACCCTGTTTTCGTACCCAGCGATGGACCTACATCAACGTGAAAATATGCTTATCCCCAGGCCGAAAAACACCCCATTTTCGTGCTTGAGCATAAGCACATTGTGCGCGGGTCTAACCCACACTGTGGAATCACAGCAAAACCCCAGCGCTGTGCGCTAGCCCAATTGTTCGTGTGCCACTGCGATGGCATTGGCGATTGCAGTGCGCGATTGTGGAGAGTTTTTCCAACAGGAGGAACCTAGATGTGCGGCGGCGCGGTCGACAATCTCATCCACAGATGCCGCCGCCAGACTGCTCATATCGCCGAATCCAATTTCTTCTAAGCGCTGCACCACGGTCGGTCCGACAAAGCGGGCACTCAGCAGCGCCTCGCGTTCGTGGGGAGTGAAAGACATTACTGCTCCTCCTCGTCGTCTTTACTCTTGTCGTCGCCAGTATCGCCGGATTCACCCTCTGCCTTTTCGGCTTCCTCGGCGAGCATTTTTTCTAGTGCATCGATTTCAGCAATGGGGTCGAACCCATCGACTTCACCTTCGCTGAGGAGGCCGTCGATGAACTCTGCGGAGCTGTCAATGTCGGAGGCGACGGGCAGGAAGTCGGGGTGGTTCCACACTGCGTCGCGGCGAGTAGTACCCACCGCAACGCCAACACGGCGCCAGAGTTCTTTCGCGGCGTCGACACGCGGTGCGCTGATGTCGATGCCAACAACTTGTTTGAGCACGTTGTCTGCGGATCCGCCGGAAGTGCGGCGGCGCTGCCAGGCTTCGTTCATAATGGCGGTGGAGGGCATGCGTTCGCCCATGGCTTCCGTGACTACAAGATCAACCCAGCCTTCAATGAGAGCCAGCAGTGTTTCCAGGCGGCTGATGGCGGCGGCGTTGTTGGAGGTGATGCGTGGGGTCAGGTCAGATTCTTGGAGTCGCCGATGAGGTCTTGGATATTCATGGGATCGTCGGGGTTGATGTCCATGGAGCGGAGAACATCGTCAATTTCGGTTTTATCCACCACTAGGCCGCAGCGAATTCCTCCACGGAGGACACGAACATTTCCGTCAGGTAGGGAATGTGTGTGAAGAGTCGTTGGCGTGCGGCTTCCCGGGCGCATAGGGTACACGAGTGCTTCTTGTGTGGGAATGTTCAACCCCGAGGTCAGTTCCGCCAGGCGCTGCGGCATGATCGCGGTGACCCCAGCCGGAGCGAGAGGAAGGCCAAAATCGGTGCCGCTAAGTGCTTGGGGTGCGAGGTCCCCGAGGCTGTTGCCCAGGTTCATGCCCTGGTGCATGCGGGACATGTGTTCGATCATGTTCTTCATGGGGCCCAGGTCGCCTTGTAATTCTTCAGGCAACCCCGAGAGTTCGGCCTCGGCAGTGCCTTCAGCAACCGGGCTGATGAGCCGTTTCCACATAGGCAGCGTTTCGGTCAGCCAGGTGTCGGGATCACGCAACAACGCGATGACCAGCGGTGGGGAAGCTGGTGGCGTCATCCAGCCAGAGTTCCGCCAGCCGCACTGCTTCTTCAACAGCCTTGGTGTCGTGGTCGCGGACGCCCGCCACAGTTGAGTGCTGGCTGTGGTAACTGGTAATGGCTTGCCGGGCGATGCGCTCAGCGAGGGGAAAATTCACCGGGCCTTGAGCATCAGGGGAGTTCATGCTGGAACCCATACCGGAAAGCATCTGCCCAAATTGACTGAGAATATCGCCTAATCCACCAGTACCGTCGCCACTGGAACTGGACGCCCCTCCCGCGCCGGAGCCGTCTTGGTCACCAAAGGCGCTGCTAAAACCGGATCCAAAGCCTCCGCCGAATCCGGGTCCGCCAAAGCTAAAGAAACCAAAGGGATTGTGGTTATCCTGGTTGTCGTTGTTGCGGCGGTTGTCGTCGTCATTATCATCGTCGTCGTTGTTATGTGCGGAAAAACCAAAATTGTTAGGACTCATAGGCTCTAACCTACCGGTACGTCCCCGAACCTAGCCATGTACAACCCAACGCTGTGAGCGAACACGTTGGCGGTGTGTTGATGCCCCACACTTCCGCACCCCGCACGCCAACCCGGCGTGCTAGCATCCCGCCATGCCTCCTGTATCCTAACTGTCGTGAATCGTCGTTTACGTACTGTGACCCTTGGAGCTCTTCCCGTTTTGCTGCTGACACTTCTTGCGACATCGTCCAGCATTCCGGGCACGAATATTTCCCTCGCGGTGCCGTTTGCCGCAATGGGTCCGGGGCCGAGTTTCAATACACTCGGCGATTTTGACGGCAAACAAGTGGTGGATATTCAGGGCGCTGAGGTAGATAAAACAAGCGGAAACTTTAACATGACCACAGTGGCGGTGCGGCAGAATATGTCGCTCGCGCAGGCCGTATCCCGCTGGATCAGCAGCAGTGACACTTTTGTGCCGATTGACCAAGTTATTCCGCGCGGACAGTCCAGGGAACAGACGGAACAGGAAAACCAACAGGCGTTTCTTACATCAGAATCTGCGGCCACTTTGGCGGCGATGAACTACCTCAAGCGCCCCGTTGAAGTGGAGGTCATGCAGTTAGTGCCCGATTCGGCGGCATCGGGGAAACTCTCTGAGGGAGATGTGATCACAGCGGTGGACGGTACAACTGTCACCGAACCAGCCCAGGTTCGGGAGATTGTGCAGAAAAAGAAACCCGGCGACGAGATCACCGTGACCGTCAAACACGATGGCACAACTGAAGATAAGGCCATCAAGCTGGGCAAACACCCCGATGATGAGAATACGCCGCTCCTAGGCGTAACCATGGGTGCCGCCCCCTCAGATGGCGTGAAAGTGGACTACAACCTGGAAGACATTGGTGGCCCCAGTGCTGGTCTGATGTTCGCATTGGCTGTGGTGGATAAGTTGAGTCCCGGCGAACTCAACGGCGGTAAGTTCGTTGCGGGCACCGGCACCATTGATGACACCGGAAAAGTCGGTGCCATCGGCGGCATAGAGCACAAGGTGAAGTCCGCAGAAGACCTGGGTGCTGAGGTGTTCCTCGCTCCGGCTGATAACTGCAAAGAAGCCATCAAAAACCACCCCAAGGATATGACCGTCCTCAAGGTGACGTCCCTTGAGGACGCCATCCATCAGCTGGACGCCTACAACCGTGGTGACGGCTACACCACCTGTGGCTAGGACAGGTCTACTTTGATGTAGGTTCAGCTGAAGCCTTGGACTCCTCAGGCTTCCGGCTCTGCTGAGGTGCTGGTGCCAGATTCCGACGTCGACTCTGACTCCTTGCTCTCCGTCAACCCCAGCTCATGAATACGTTTCCTCGGATCCTGCTTATCAGTCGAAATCATCTGCTGCATCACCAGGCCCTTGTTGTTGTCCACCACCGTCACAATTGCGGTGTTTCCTAACGTCGACCACCCGACAATACGGTCGCCCTTGTCCTCCACAATCCGCGAACCCCGCAGCTCCGTCAGCAACTGCGTCGTTGACGCCGCCTTCGACTCGTTGGCAAAGAACTGGAACTGCCCCACCTTCAGCCCGGAACAGGCTACCGAATCCGCCACACCGTTAGGCATGCACGACTCGAACTGCTGGAACAACGACTCTGGGGCCAAACTCCCAAACGTCTTCTGTGCCTCCGCGACACTTTTCGCATCCTTGGAGGTCGTGCCGCTTGCCGACGCCCTGCTGCTCGCCGTGGACTCTACCGTTGAGGTCTCCGTCCCCGACACACTCGACCCACCCGAGTCGTTGGGGGAGGACTGCCCACCACATGCCGCTAACACCACCACACTGGCGGACAAGACGGCACCCTAGCACTAGGTGCCGCGAAGAAAAACGTGAGGACAACACCTTACGAGCCTCCAGAAACGTATGAAAAACGACACAATACAACACTCGGCTTCCTGCTCCAAGGTATACCGAAGTGCAGCAATAACGCCGGGAGCCACCTGAGGGCCGCCCCGCAGTTCAATATTATCCTCTGCAAACGGGCCCTGAGCGGCCAGCTCGTCCTCCGTTGGCCTGATCTGAAGCAGCGTCGATTCCTCGCCACCACGCAGTACCCCCGAAAATAAGCGCGCCGGGCGGGGTTCGTTGGAGGGGGAAGGGGAGTCGCGGAACATGATTTCCTGCGCGAGGATCACCCCAGCCACATCGGCAGGCCAGGCGAGGCGCGAAATATAATCCTCCAATTCTTCTGAGCCGCCTCCCAGGTTCGCTGGCAGCGAATCTTGGACAACGAGGGTGAGTGGCGCGGTGTCGTTATCGCCGTCAGTGGATGGCAGGGCGTCGATAAGAAGAGAGCTTGGGACCAGCGCAAACAGTGTTGGTGCGGCGTCCCAGCCCTCGGCATGGATGAAGTCGACGGCTTCCATCATGGCTTTATTGAGGGCTTGTTGGGTGAGGGGGGAGTTGGTCATGGTTGTCCTTACACTTGTAAATGTCCGTAAAGTAGGAAACTACTTGGCATCACGACTATATAAGGAGTTGGAGTTGGCTACCGGCCTAACACCACCATCACCCTCCATTAAACGGCCACCACGCATCCTCACTATCATCATCGCGGTGGTGGCTGTCATTGGGCTGGTTGGACCTTTGCTTGTTAGCTACTACACGGACTGGCTGTGGTTCGGCGAAGTGCAATTTAGGAGTGTGTTCACCACAGTGCTGGTCACGCGCCTTGTCTTGTTCTTTGTGTTTCGCACTGGTCACGGCCGCGATTGTGTGGCTAGCAGGGTATGTGGCATACAGGAATCGCCCTGATTTAATGACGGAATTCGGGGTCTCCAGCCCCATCGTGGAATATCGCAGGATTATGGAACGCAGCGTGAGGAAAATACTGGTCACGCTGCCCATTATTGCGGGTGCCGTCGCGGGTGCGATTGGTCAAAATTCATGGCAGACCGTTCAAATGTTTTTGAATGGTCAGTCGTTTGGCCAGCGTGACCCGCAGTTTAATATGGACTACGGCTTTTACGCATTTACGCTTCCTATGCTTCGGCTGGTCATTGGGTCATTCTCCGTGCTTCTGCTTGTCGCATTTGTGATTATGCTGATCGGCAATTACCTACTGGGTGGCATTCGCGTGGGTAATCAAGCATTGGGCGTGAAAAGTAGCATCACCACCGCAGCTCGGGTGCAGCTCATGGTCGTGTTGGGCTTGTGGATGCTGCTGCGTGTGGTCTCGTATTGGCTGGATCGTTTTGACCTTTTAAGCTCCCAGCAGGCTATGTTCACTGGTGCCGGATATACCTCTATTCACGCGATTTTGCCTGCGAAAATCCTCCTCATGGTCATTGCCGTGGTGGTGGCAGCCGCGTTCTTCTCAGCGATTGTGCTGCGTGATATGCGCATTCCAGCTCTTGCCACAGTGCTGATGCTGTTTAGTTCCCTGATTATCGGTGTGGCCTGGCCTTATGTGGTGGAGCAGTTCTCTGTTCAGCCTAACCGCGCGGAAAAAGAAACCCCCTACATTGGCCGCAATATCGAGGCGACGCGCTACGCCTATGGTCTGACTGACGACAAAGTCACCTACATAGAACAACTGGGGTGCTCAGGGGCCACCGACGAGGAAGTGGCAAGCGATGCCAACACGCTGTCCAATATTCGCCTCCTCGACCCAGAAATTTTGAGCCCCACGTTCACGCAGCAGCAACAGCTGAAGAACTTCTACGGCTTCCCCAAGAGCCTCACCATGGACCGCTATAACGTGGATGGCGAATTCCGTGACTACGTGGTCGCTGCTCGCGAGATGGATCCGCAGGCGCTGAGCGACAACCAGCGGGACTGGGTGAACCGCCACACCGTGTACACCCACGGCAACGGTTTCATCGCAGCCCCGGCCAACAAAGTTGACGAAGTCGCCCGAGATGTCGGCTCCACTCGCGGTGGTTTCCCCGTGTACACGGTCTCTGACCTACAGTCCATCGAGCGCAACGCCAGCAGCCCAGATGCGGAATCCCCCGATAAGCTAGGCATTAACGTCACCCAGCCGCGTATGTACTTTGGTCCGGTGATCGCGAACGTGCCTGAAAACCTGGATTATGCGATCGTCGGCAAGGCCGGTGGCGAGAATTCCTTTGAGTACGATACAGACACCTCCAACTTCACCTACGACGGTAACGGTGGTGTGAATATCTCCAATCCGGTCAACCGCGCGGCGTTTGCGCTGCAGTACCAGGAAATGAAACTGCTGCTCTCTGATCGCATCGGTGATGGTTCGAAGATTATTTTCAACCGTGATCCGCGCGCCCGCGTGGAAAAGGTGGCACCGTGGCTGACCACGGATACCACCACCCTATCCCACCGTGATCAATGGCCGGATCAAGTGGATCGTGGACGGCTACACCACGTTGAGAGCCTGCCCTACTCCCAGCGCACCTCCCTGACCGAAGCCACCGAGGACGCCATTAACCCCACCGGAACCACGCAACAAATGCTCACCGAGCAGGTGGGGTACATCCGTAACTCCGTGAAAGCCGTGGTGGACGCGTACGACGGCTCGGTGGAACTCTACGAGTTTGATGAGCAAGACCCAGTGCTCAAGGCCTGGAAAGGCGTGTTCCCCGGAACGGTGAAACCCAAGAGCGAAATTTCTGACGAACTGCGCGACCACCTGCGCTACCCAGAAGACCTGTTCAAGGTGCAGCGTTCCTTGATCACCAAATACCACGTGAATGACCCGCGGCAGTTCTTTACCAACGATGCCTTCTGGTCTGTCCCTGGTGACCCGACCGTGGAAAACGAGAACCGACAGAGCCTGAACCAGCCGCCGTACTACATCGTGGCCGCCGACCCGGAAACCAAAAAGCCTAGTTTCCAGCTGATCACCCCCTTCCGCGGGCTGAAGCGCGAGTTCCTGGCGGCGCACATGTCGGTGTCCTCCGACCCCGACAACTACGGCAAAATCACCGTCCGAGTTCTGCCCACCGACACCCAAACCCAGGGGCCAAAGCAAGCTCAGGACACCATGATGTCCTCCGACCAGGTCGCCCGCGACCGAAGCTTGTGGAAAGGCACCAACGACCTCAAGAACGGCAACTTGCTCACCCTGCCGGTGGGCGGCGGTCAGATCCTCTACGTTGAGCCGATCTACTCGCAGCGTCGCGACCAAACCTCCGCCTTCCCGAAGCTGCTGCGCGTGCTGGTGTCCTACAACGGCAAGGTCGGCTACGCACCCACGATTGCGGAAGCACTCAGCCAGGTTGGTATTGACCCCCGCGAAGCCAGCGATGTTGAAGATGCCGTCGCCGCAGGTGCGAGACACCACCGCCAACAAGGGTGACGACGCCCAGGGCAACAACAACGATACCCAGCAACCGGCCTCAGCTCCCGCAGCCAGCTCTGAAGGTGAGGCGCTGGACCGAGTGAACAAGGCCCTTGACGGGCTTCAAGAGGCCAAAGGCAAGTCCTTCGAGGAATATGGCAAAGCCATCGACGAGCTGGACCGCGCGGTGGACGAGTACCGCAAGATCAAAGACGGAGGTGGGCAGTAAGCTATCGTGAGTTGGTCGAGTTTTACCAGTTCAGCGCCGCGATTGGTGTTTTAGGCCGAACCTATGTAAAGTGTTCATTCGTTGCCAGTTAATGGCAGCAAGGTGAATAAACACCCATCGCGGGGTGGAGCAGCTCGGTAGCTCGCTGGGCTCATAACCCAGAGGTCGTAGGTTCGAATCCTGCCCCCGCTACTAAGTAGGCCCCCTACCAAGGAAAACACCTTGGTAGGGGGCTTTATTTTTGCTTCAGACGTGCTAGGTGACCTCTTTGAAGAATTTGGCTACTTCTCATCGCCCTCGTCGCGGACGAAGAGAATCTTCTTCGACGCAGCCACCAACGCCGCGTTCCACTTCCCGGCCGTCTCATCAATGTTCGCCAGGGAAAGCATCATAGCCTTATAGGAGACGAAGATGGCAGCGCTCACGGCGATCATGTAGGCAATGGCCGCAAAAACCGACAATACAAAGCCACCAAAACCGTCAGTGGCCACACCTGCGATCCAATCCCCAAAAGAGCCGATACCGAGAGCGCGAGCAGCCCGTCGAGCGGTAGCAAGACCCACATGGCCGATAGCAGTAGGGCAGAAGCATGAAGACCGAGCTGCCGACTGCCCGCCATAGCGCCCGCTGCCACGACCGCCCTGCCTCCATCTCTGCTGCGTAGCGCTCCCGCTCTTCTCGCAGTTCCTTGACAACCTCGTGGTGATACTTCACAGCGTTTTCCGAGCGTTGCGTCGCAATCTCGGCACGCTCGGCCGCGTTTTCGATCGCTGCCGTCACATTCTTTCGAAACGTCAATGGTCAACGCTCGCAGCCATTGAAGGAAAGGATGGGGATGCTCTGATCCGTATCGCGATTAATACTGCGCTGGAGAACACCACCTGGTCGAGACGAGATCAGCCATCTTCACCGGGTCGTGATGGAAGTTTCTGCGCCTCAGCCCAGATTTACTTGGTTGATAAAATTCGTGGGACGATTGTTAAGATGCTTGAACCTTCAATTTTTGTGGCAGAGCACGGACATCATGTAATCACGGCTTTCCCCACCAATACCTCGAAGTGTAAATGATATGAGTCTTGCGCAAGAATTTATCGATGCTCTTAATACAGATAACTCTGCTGATGCGGACCATGCTGCTTTGATTGGATCTGACGGTGATGCGCTTTTGGTGAGATATAGGGGGCAAGACCTGCCATGGCAGATTCCTGTACGAATCCAAGAGTCCGGGTGGAGCAAATTACAGCACAATTTAGAGAACCCCTGGGGGCCGAGCTTTGGTCTCAGTCTTCTAGAGGAACTGTATAAGCTCGACGAAAGAGCGTGGATAAAACCAGAGCTACATTTAATCAATGACTCTGGAGTATGGCAACTGCTAGAGACTGCCTAGAACTAACTGTTGTTATAAACATCTGTCAACCCCGCACGACTTCTCAGTGCGGGGTTTTCTTCTGCCTCCGATGAACCGGCACAGCCGGCTCACGACCTGGACTATGCCCATTGTCCCCGTTCAGGAGGTATTTCCATGACTTCTCAGCCCTCAGCAATGGCCCCAGCGGTCTGTCTCCACGCCCCCTACGACATCCGTGGCCACTGGGTTAACCTGGCCGATCTCGACCTCGACGAGCACACCGAAATGATCGTCGACTACGAATACTTCCCACACGATTACATCAACTGCCCCTGTCGTCGCCGCGTTCGAGGCGTGGCAGGACATCTGAGGGGTTTTGTTGTGTGTACTGCGTTAAGTTGCCCTATTTCCAGGTTGGGAAAAGAGGTATTTCGACTCGCCGTGATCTATCAAAATCGCGTTTTAGGCAGGGTTTTCGTGCAGTTTGGTAGAGCATGAGAAGTAATCCATCCGCCCGTTCACAGGGCGGGCGACGTAGGGTTCCTCAAGGTAGGTAACTTCTTCGCTCGTGAGGTTTATCTCAAGTCTTCGTACCGCGCTGTAGTTGAGTTTCATGATCTTATCCGTCTTCCACCGCTCGGAATTTGAATGCCATTCGCGACGTGCCAGGTGCCCAGATGAGAGTGGGCTGTAGGGGGTTATCGCCAGGTCGCAGTGGCGGCATACTGGCAGCAACTCCCGCTCGTCTTCGCAGTAAAGCAGATTTTAGTGAATTGCATTGATGTAAAGGGTATCCACCCGTTTAGCTCAGCCACGATTTCCATGTTGTGCAGCTGGTAAGCGTACATTTCTGAGGCGCCTAGGGCGCATACCTTCCAGCCTTGACCAGGGGAATCTGGTGCCTCCATGGTGTCCTCAATGGGGGTGGAGTAATCAAAATCGACGGTTCTAAATAGTCGGTGCCGAGCCGTGTCAGGCTTCCGTCGATCTCGCGGGCAATAGCCTCAGCGGGGAGAGCGCCGTCGTTGAAGTACACCTTGGAGGCAAGCACGACGTCGTCACGCGGGACCCCCAGGTTTTTGAGTGAGCGGCCGATGAATTCTTTGCTGGTTCCGTGCGAGTACACGTTTGCGGTGTCAATAAAGTTGATGCCGAGTTCCAGTGCGCGCTTGATGACGTCGCGCGTGGTGTCTTCGTCGTGGACCCAGGGCGTCGTCACGTGGAACCGTCGCACACTGTCCAGAGTGCGATAATGGTGTCACTATACGCCTTTCTTGGGGGATCGCTTGTGCCGATGACGGTGCGGCAGTGCGTTTTTCACCCCCGCGACACAAGTATTTTTGTCAGTCACATCACCCGGATACCCCCGAATAACGAGTGTTCAGTCGCAGATTCTTTACTTCTGAAAATGCGATATTTTTCACTAGCCAGCGGTTTGACGCGGTTCTTGCGCACCTGACCAGGGTTACCTAATTTTTTCATTATCGTGCATATATGCCCGTTCGGGCATGTTTTTGGCGAGGTGCTTCTGCAAAAAGGCTGTTGTAAACCGGACAGCTGTGCCGGTTTTTGCCTGCATATACCAACAAGATCACATAGATTTGGATGTATGAGTCCGCGAAAAATTGGCGTAACGAAGTCGCTCTGCGCGATGCGCACCAGAGCCTCATGGCCACACGCATGGCTATGGAAGACATGGTTGGGATATGTGAAGACATGGACCAAGCAGGTTTCTGGAGTGTTGAGTGCTGGGGTGGCGCGACGTTCGATGCCTGTATCCGTTTTTTGAATGAAGATCCGTGGGAGCGTTTGCGGACATTCCGCAAACTGATGCCCAACAGCAAGCTGCAGATGCTGCTGCGTGGCCAGAACCTCCTGGGATACCGCCACTATGAAGATATGGTGGTGGACAAATTTGTGGAGAAGTCGAAGGAAAACGGCATGGACGTTTTCCGTGTGTTCGACGCTCTCAATGACCCCCGCAACCTTGAACATGCCATGGCCGCCGTAAAGAAGGTGGGTGGGCATGCGCAAGGAACCATTTGTTACACCGTGTCCCCGCTGCACACAGTGGAAGGATACATTGAACAAGCTGGTCGCCTGCTTGACATGGGTGCAGATTCGATTGCCCTGAAAGATATGGCTGCCCTGCTTAAGCCGCAACCGGCGTATGACATCATCCGTGGTATCAAAGACACCTACGGTGATGACACTCAGATCAACGTGCACTGCCACTCAACGACGGGTGTCACTCTGGTGACGTTGATGAAGGCCATTGAGGCTGGTGCTGACGTGGTGGATAGCGCCATTTCCTCTATGTCGCTGGGTCCGGGCCATAACCCCACCGAGTCTCTGGTGGAAATGCTGGAAGGCACCGATTACACCACTGACCTGGACATGGATCGCCTGATTGCTATCCGTGACCACTTCAAGACCATTCGTCCGAAGTACGCCGAGTTCGAGTCGGAAACTCTGGTGGACACCAACATCTTCCTCTCCCAGATTCCGGGCGGCATGCTGTCCAACATGGAATCCCAGCTGAAAGCTCAAGGCGCTGGGGACAAGATCGACGAGGTGATGCGGGAGGTGCCGCTAGTCCGCAAGGACGCTGGCTACCCGCCGCTGGTTACCCCGTCCTCCCAGATCGTGGGTACTCAGGCCGTCTTTAACGTGTTGATGGGCCGCTACAAGGTGATGACCGCAGAGTTTGCAGACCTCATGCTGGGCTACTACGGCGAGTGCATTGGCGAGCGCGACCCAGAGTTGGTCAAGCAAGCCGAAGCGCAGACCAAGAAAAAGCCCATTGACGTGCGTCCCGCCGACCTGCTGGAACCAGAGTGGGATCAGCTTGTTGAGAGGCCAGCAACCTCGAAGGCTACGACGGCACGGATGAGGATGTGCTCACCAACGCACTCTTCCCAGGTGTCGCACCTGGTTTCTTCAGCACCCGTAGCGAGGGTCCGAAGAACGTGGGTAAGACCGCTGAGCAGCTGGAACGCGAGAAGGCTGCCGCCTCGGGTTCCGCCAACGCTGTGCGCGAACCGATTAGTTACAAGGTCACTGTGGGTGGCCGCTCTCAGACCGTCAAGGTCGAACCGGCCTAAGGAGGATTGACACATGTCTACTGAACCCACAATGCAGGAGCGCCTTGACCGGCTCGCCGAAGAGAAGGCTCGCGTTTCCCTTGGCGGTGGCCAGGACAAGATTGAAAAACAACATGAGCGCGGCAAGCTCACCGCTCGCGAGCGTATCAACGCCCTGGTGGATGAAGATACGTTCCAAGAGACCGGCATGTTTGCCATCCACCGCACCACGCACTTTCGGAATGGATAAGGCCGATGCGCCTGCTGACGGTGTGGTGACTGGTTCGGGTGCCATCTTCGGTCGCCCGGCTCACATTGCGTCGCAGGACTTCACTGTGATGGGCGGTTCCGCTGGTGAAACCCAGTCGAACAAAGTGGCTGCCATGATGCAGGCTAGCGCTCACACGGGCACGCCGTTCATCTTTATCAATGACTCGGGTGGAGCCCGCGTCCAGGAGGGTATTGATTCCCTCTCTGGCTACGGCAAGGTGTTCTACAATAACGTGCTGCTGTCCGGTCTGGTGCCGCAGATTTCCATCATCGCCGGCCCCTGTGCTGGTGGTGCTGCCTATTCTCCGGCGCTGACTGACTTCATCATTCAGACCCGCAACGCCAATATGTTTATCACCGGCCCCGGCGTGATCAAGTCCGTGACTGGTGAGGATGTTACCGCGGAGCAGCTGGGCGGTGCAGATGCACATATGAACAAAGCCGGCAACATTCACTTCATTGCCGACGATGACGAGCAGGCCGTGCTGATCGCGCAGAAGCTACTGAGCTTCTTGCCCCAGAACAACACGGAAGAGCCACCGATCGTTGATCCTGACGAAATTGTTGAGCCAGATCCCGAGCTTCGGGACATTGTTCCCGTGGAAGGCAAGAAGGGCTATGACGTTCGCGAAGTCATTGGCCGCCTTGTAGATCATGGTGATTTCCTTGAGGTGCAAGCTGGCTACGCCCAGAACCTGGTGGTCGGTTTCGGTCGACTCATTGGACGCACCGTGGGTGTGATTGCCAACCAACCGAACGTGATGTCGGGTGTGTTGGACATTAACTCCTCCGACAAGGGCAGCCAGTTCATCCGTTTCTGCAACGCTTTCAATATTCCGCTGCTGACGCTGGTGGACGTGCCGGGCTTCATGCCAGGCGTTGCTCAGGAGCACGGCGGCATCATTCGCCACGGTGCGAAGATGCTGTACGCCTACTCCGCCGCAAGCGTCCCGAAGATCACTGTTGTGCTGCGTAAGTCCCTACGGTGGTGCATACCCTAGCCATGTGCTCGAAAGACTTGGGAGCAGACCGCGTGTTCGCATGGCCGACCGCTGAGATTGCTGTGATGGGTGCCGACGGTGCCGTCAATGTGGTGTTCCGCCGCGAGATCGCCGAAGCGGAAGACACGGAATCCAAGCGTGAAGAGCTTGTCAAGCTGTACAAGGAGACATTCTCTACACCGTTCATGGCTGCCTCACGTGGCTTGGTGGATGACATCATTGATCCTGCCGATACCCGCCGCGAGGTCGCGATGGCATTGGAGATTCTCACGAACAAGCGTGTCGCTCGCCCGGCCAAGAAGCATGGTCTGGGGCCGGTGTAGGAGAAAGGTCATGCAGGAACTATCTCAGGAGCAGCTGCTTGAGCTGGTGAAATCACTATCGACGCGTCTCGACGCCGTGGAAAGCGAACTCGCCGAACTCAAGGCACGCTCCGATTCCGAAATCTCTGAGGATGTGCTGCTTGCCATCAGTGCCGCTGTGTCCGCGTACATGGGCAACAAGGGCAAGGTTAGAGCTGTGCACTTCAGCCGCCACCGTACCTGGGCTGCGCAGGGTCGTCAGGCCGTGCAGGTCCGAACCCGTCGCTTTGTAGAAGATCGAAGGAAAAAGTCATGAAACCGAAGTGACCGTCAATGGCATCGCCTACAGCGTCGATGTCGAGGTCGAAGAGGAGCAGCGCAAGCTCGGCTCCATCATCACGGGGGGTGGCGGCAGCGTAAGTAATACCCCCGCCGCTCCGACCACCGCCAGCGTGGAGGGCATGTCCGCCAATGCTGTTGTGGCTCCGCTAGCCGGGTCTGTGTTTAAGATTTTGGTCAATGAAGGTGACGAAATCGAAGCAGGTCAAGTGCTTTTAATTCTGGAAGCCATGAAGATGGAGACAGAGATTACTGCCCCGAATGCGGGTACTGTCGCCCATATCGGCGTTGCGGTAGGCGACGCCGTGCAGGGTGGTCAGCCTCTGGTCGAGATCAACTAAAAAACGTCCCCCTGAGTTATTTCTTTGCTCAGGGGGATTTTTGCTTCTATGATGCTAAATCTTGTGGCATGATAGGCAGGGCTTAAGTTTTTTCATGCAAGAAAGTAGGTAACCCTGCCTCATGCACCTTCGGAACCTTATGCGGTCTGTTGCCTCAACAGGAGTCTTAATAGCCGCAGTTATGAGTGCGCCCCATTCCATGGCTCAGGACGCCACAGCCTATGTGGATAAAGCCTCTGGCCCTAACTATCACTGGACTGAAGATTTGCAGTCCCAAATCATGGCCGGCCGTGCCGGCGCGATTCTGCATCGCGTGGCTGGAAGCTGGTTTAACGCCCCAGACATCCCGCAAGAGTCGAAGGATGCGCAGGCGCGTGGTAAATCCCTCTACGGCCCCGGTACACCGCTTTTTGTGGGACCCTCAACGCTGTGCACCTTGGCTGTAGCAGGCATTGATGGACAAGGGCGTATGGTGGGCATCACCGCAGGGCACTGCGGGGGCGTCGGTGATGCCGTAGCTTCCGCAGACTCCTGGGAGGTTGGCGTCTCTGGCACTGTGGTAAAGGTGAACCCCCAGCTGGACTATGCGGTCATCGAGTTTGGGTCTAATGCAGAAGTGACTCGCAGCTATAACGGTGTCACCATCAATGCTCTAGGTGGGCCCATTGGTAATCAGCAAACATTGTGTAAGCAGGGCGTCGCATCTGGGTGGACGTGCGGTCCGTCGTGGCAGACGGGCAGTGTCTACAACACGTCTCAAGTGTGTGCTATGCAGGGTGACTCAGGGTCCCCGCTGCTGATTGGGGATCGTTTTGTCGGCTTGATTTCCGGTGGTACGTTGCCCGTCCCAGAATGGTCGTGCCGCACGCCGCTGCAGGGGTCCGCGCATTCTCCGACTAGTGGGCCGATCGCCGATGTGATTCTGGCTGATCTGAATGCTAGTGGGGGAGTGGGGGCAGGTTTCCACCTGCCATAACGTAACCTGCGCTAACCCGTTGTGAATCGATGCCGCCGCTAGGGGGTGAGGCGGCGGAGTACTTCATCATGGAGGAGCCCGTTGGTGGCTACAGCATCGCCACCATGCGGGCCCTCTTCGCCTTTCAGGGAAGTAAAACGCCCGCCTGCCTCCGCGACCAGGATGCTTAAAGGGGCCAAGTCCCAGAGGGAGACTTCTGGCTCGGCAGCAATGTCCACGCTGCCCTCTGCGACCAGGCAGTAGGAGAGGAAATCCCCGAAGGCGCGTAGCCGCCAAATGTCTCTGGTGATTCCCAGGAAATGTTCTTGTATGGCGCGGGCCTCCCAACCCTCAAAGGAGGAGAAGGAGAGGGAGGCGTCGGCAAGTGTTGATACTTTTGATACCTGAAGGCGGCGTGGTTTTCCACCATTAAAACTGCGCCAGGCACCCCCGCCACTGCTGGCCCACCAACGTCGCGTCAACGCGGGCGCGGAGACGACACCGACGACGGGCACCCCATCTTCCAGTAGTGCAATGAGTGATGCCCACACTGGCACTCCGCGTACGTAGTTTTTGGTGCCGTCGATGGGATCGATGATCCACTGGCGGCCATGCGTGGCGGCGTCGCCACCAAATTCTTCGCCGAGGATGGAATCGTCGGGTCTGTGCTGCTCAATAAGGTTGCGTAGTGCACCCTCACAGGTGAGATCCGCGTCTGACACGGGCGTCATGTCGGGTTTCGAATCAACCTGCAGTGTTGAGGATTCAAAACGGTCGAGCGTGATCGCATCAGCCGTGTCGGCTAGCTGAAGGGCAAAGGCTAGATCTGTGGAAAAATCACTCATACCTGCTTATTCTACGGCACCCATGCTCTCAGACAGGGCGTGCTGAATCTCTGAAACAACCGTTGCATTTCCGGCAATATGCCAGTTCACGCCGCCTGCGGGAATGGTCACACAGGTGCCCCCGACACCTTCCACCAGTGCGCGGCCGGGCAGCCAATCCCAATCAGCCACGGAATGTTGCATCCACGCGCCTAAAGTTCCTTCCGCCACTCCTGCCAGGTCAACGCTGCCGGCCCCGAGCATGCGGATGGATGCGCAGCGGGTGGACACGGACAGCCATGCGTTCCTAACCTCCACCTGCCCTAGGTACGTGGGGTGCAGGTAGGTTCCCAGGCCCGTGTGGGACAGGGGGACGTCGTGAAGCTCTGGCAGAGGCTTGGCATCGCGGGTGGTGGGAATGCCCGGCCCGCCGAACCAGGTGTAACCCATCGCTGGGCGGTGCACCGCGCCGAAATGCAGCTGCTCGGGGTTGCTCGGGTCGCCGGTGACCAGCGCCAGCGCCGAACACCAGTAGTCGGAGCCGCAGCTAAAGTTGTACGTTCCGTCCACTGGATCCACCACCCAGGTTCGCCCGCTTGTCGACGCCGCGTTCGTCCCCTCTTCGCCCACGATGCCGTCCTCGGGGCGTAAGGCCGCCAACGCGCCAGCAACGAAGCGCTCGGCGGCGTGGTCGGCATCTGTGACCACGTCGGAAATGGACGTTTTCTGCTCTGTCTGCACCCCCGCTTCGCGCATCCGCCAGGCCAACCGGCCAGCGTTAAACACCAGTGCTTGTGCCAAGTGTTCGTCCGTATCCTGGTCGTGGGCGATCACAAAGGTTTTGGTCACTGCATCGATCATGGTGTTGAACTCGGTCGGGTTCTTCGGAGCTGTCATGATCCCTATTGTGCCCTGCACAGCGGGGATATGCATGCGGTAGGCTTATGCACTGTGCAACCAGACGTGACTGCAGACATCAATGATCTCAATGCCGCTCTGACCACCATTGAAAAGGTGCTTGACCTCGATGGCATGGCAGAGCGAGTGCGCGAGCTTGAAGCCCAAGCTTCCGACCCCTCACTCTGGGACGACCCTGACCATGCGCAGCAGGTGACCAGTCAACTGTCCCATGTGCAAGCGGAGTTACGCCGCGTGACGGAGCTGCGTCAACGGCTCGACGACCTTCCCATCTTGTATGAATTCGCGGAGGAAGAGGGAGACGGCGTTGAGGCCGCCGATGAAGAGCGCCGCCGTCCGTGCTGAGATTGAAACGCTGGAAGTCAAAACTATGCTGTCGGGGGAGTACGACGCCAGGGAAGCGCTGATCAATATTCGCTCCGGTGCTGGTGGAGTGGACGCGGCCGACTGGGCTGAAATGCTGCTGCGCATGTACACCCGGTGGGCGGAAAAAGCAGGGTACAGCGTTGACATTTACGATATTTCCTATGCCGAGGAAGCCGGCATCAAATCGGCCACCTTCGTGGTGCATGGTGAATACACATATGGCACCCTGTCCGTTGAGCAAGGGGCGCATCGCCTGGTACGTATCAGCCCCTTTGACAATCAGGGGCGGCGGCAAACGTCCTTCGCTGAGGTAGAGGTGCTTCCTGTGGTGGAGCAGACCGACCATATTGAGGTGCCTGACTCGGAAATCCGTGTGGACGTGTACCGTTCCTCTGGGCCGGGCGGGCAGTCGGTGAACACCACTGACTCTGCGGTCCGTCTCACACACATTCCGACGGGGATTGTGGTGACCTGCCAGAACGAAAAATCCCAGATTCAGAACAAAGCGTCCGCGATGCGTGTGCTGCAGGCAAAGCTGCTGGAGCGCAAACGGCAGGAAGAGCGGGCAGAGCTAGACGCGCTGGGTGCGGGCGGCAATGCTTCGTGGGGTAACCAGATGCGGTCGTATGTGCTGCACCCGTACCAGATGGTGAAGGATCTGCGCACCAAGTACGAGGTCAACGACCCATCTCAGGTTCTTGATGGTGAGATTGATGGATTTCTTGAAGCGGGGATTCGGTGGCGCATGGCCGAGGAGCAGCAGAATTCCTAACCCTAACAAAGTTGGCAAAACCTCAGCGGGGTTGCGTCGCCTAGGGCCGAGAGTGAACTAGTGTGATGTGAGTGATCACCTTCGACCAGATAACAAAAACGTATAAGACATCAACGCGCCCAGCGCTGGATAATATTTCGGTGACCATTGAGAAGGGGGAATTTGTCTTCCTCATTGGTCCGTCTGGTTCAGGCAAATCCACGTTTCTGCAACTGATGCTTCGGGAGGAAACTCCCACATCGGGTGATCTGTATGTTGCTGATTATCATGTGAATCGACTTCGCGGGTCGCAGGTGAACAAGCTACGCCAGCGCATTGGCTATGTGATTCCAGGATTTTCGGCTTTTGCCGAAAAAGACGGTGTACGAGAACGTGGCCTTTGCCCTAGAGGTGATTGGCAAGCGGAGGTCTGTGATTGACAAGCAGGTTCCCGCAACGCTTGACATGGTTGGTTTGGCAGCCAAAGGTGACCGCATGCCTGGCGAGTTGTCCGGTGGTGAGCAGCAGCGTGTGGCCATCGCCCGCGCTTCGGTGAACCGACCGTTGTTGCTACTTGCCGACGAACCCACGGGCAACCTCGACCCGGAAACAGCCAACGACATCATGGTCTTGCTCAACCGCATTAACAAGACGGGCACTACCGTTGTTATGTCCACGCACAACAATTCGGCGGTGGACGCTATGCGACGCCGCGTGATCGAGCTTGAGCTTGGCAAACTAGTTCGCGACGAAGCCCACGGCGTGTACGGCGTCGGACGCTAACCAACGCCGACGCTACAAGGAGAAAGTACATTTCATGAGACTTGCATTCGTTTTTCCGTGAGGGCCTGCGCGGGCTGGGGCAGAACATCACCATGACCATCGCGTTGGTCATTACCACGGCCATTTCGCTGGCCTTGCTGTCCACGGGTTTCCTTGTTACCGGTATGACGGAACGCACCAAGGAAATTTACCTTGACCGTGTTGAGGTCATGGTGGAGCTGGACGAAGATATTTCTGCCAGCGATAAGGACTGCTCATCGGCGAAATGCAGTGAGGTGCATAAGCTGTTGGAGGAATCCTCGGGGGTGGAAAGCGTGACCTACCGTAACCGTGAACAGTCCTATCAGCGTTTCATGGAACTCTTCCAAGACTCTGACCCACTGCTGGCGCAGGAAACCTCCAAAGATGCATTACCGGCGGTTCTGCATGTTCGCTTGAAGGATCCGCTGGACACATCGCCGCTGGATGCTGTGCGGGGTCTGTCCCAGGTGAGTGACGTGATTGACCAGGTAGAGGATCTTCATGGAGCCACGGAAAATCTGGATGCGATCCGTAACGCCACGTTTATTCTCGCCGCTGTTCAGGCGATTGCTGCAATGTTCCTAATTGTGAACATGGTGCAGATCGCGGCGTTTAGCCGTCGGGAAGAAATGTCCATTATGCGCATGGTTGGTGCGTCTCGGTGGTTCACACAGGCTCCGTTTGTGCTGGAGGCTGTGTTCGCGGTGTTGGTGGGGTCGCTGCTGGCTGTCTTTGGTTTGATCATGGGTAAATCGCTTGTGGTGGATAAGGCCCTGGAAAGCCTGTACCGTTCCCAGCTGGTTGCCCCAGTGACTACTCAGGACATTGGCGTGGTGTTCCCCGTCGTAGCGCTAGCCGGTATGATATTTGCTGCAATCACTGCGGCTGTTACTTTGCGGCTGTATGTGCGGAAGTAGCGGCGTCGATAAGTGAGTTGATTAAGACAGTGAGCGATGCAAAACCCAAGAAGCCGAAATGGCGGATAACAGGGCTGTTTGTAGTGCTGGCGGTGTGCCTGGGGCTGATTGGTGGTGGAGTCGCGGGTGTGGTCTGGTGGCTGAAGAATACGGAGCTTCCGGGCGACGGGCTGCCGGCTATTGTGGATCATACGTCGGCACCTCCGGCACCTGGGCCGGAGTTTGACACCCCGTCTGCTCACATGTTCAACCGAATTGTGCAGGAATTTTCTGCGCTTCCTCTGGAGGAGGCCGCTGGTCCGGCACCGTCCGCACAGTGCCGAGACCTGTCGACGGATCCACGGCCTGAGGGCACCCGCCACATGTGTGCTATCCAGGAGCGTGAAGGGCGGTCGATCACCTACCTGGGGTTCGTCTATCGCGCCGACTTGAACAACTCTGGTTGCACTGCGGATCCAGTGGCTGTAAAGGACGGTTTTTCGGCTGCGCTGCAGCGTACCTGCGCGAGTGAACAGCACCCGGTGTTGTATCTTCTCGACGAATCCCGCGAGGTCATCGCTTCTGACGGCCAAGTAATGCATCCTACGCTGGTTGTGGAGGGCGTGGAGACACAGCAGCAGGCGGAAGAGCTGCTGCACACGTGGGGGATAGCGCCGTAAACGTTGGTAGTGTTTCGGTACACTTGACCGGGTTATGGCTAAGAAAACGAAGAAGAAAAAAGGTAACGACAACCCGGTTATCGCCACGAATCGTCGGGCGCGGCACGATTACACCATTCTTGATACTTACGAATGCGGCATTGTGCTCGTGGGCACAGAGGTGAAGTCGCTTCGCGAGGGCCGGGCCTCTCTGGTGGATTCCTTCGCCACCATCGACGAAGGCGAGGTGTGGCTGCGTAATCTCCACATTCCCGAATATTCCATGGGTTCCTGGACTAATCATTCCCCGCGCAGGACCCGCAAGTTACTGCTGCATCGCCGGGAAATTGATTCCCTCATGGGGAAAGTCCGCGACGGAAACAAAACCCTCGTTCCGTTGCGACTGTATTTCAGTAATGGGCGCCTCAAAGTGGAACTGGGTCTTGCACAGGGTAAACAGGACTACGACAAACGCCAGGACCTCAAACGTCGCGCCGAGGAACGCGATATTACCCGCGAACTTGGGCGCAGAGTGAAGGGAATTAAAGGATGACTGTTACCGCCGTTAAAGTCCACGACATTATCCATGACCCACCGCTTATCGACGTCGCGGGGGTCACCGTCCTCGTTGACCGACTCTGGCCGCGCGGGGTGGCAAAAACGCAGTTCACACCCGATTATTGGCTGAAAGACGTGGCACCCTCAACTGAGCTGCGAAAGTGGTTTGGCCATGAGCCAGTGCGTTTTGCGGAGTTTCGAGAACGGTACCTCGCGGAACTTGATGCTGCATATTCTGCGGATAGTCAGGAACTTCATGAGTTGATGTCTCTTGTGGAGTCCGGCGACGTGGCGCTTGTGTACGCAGCGCATTCCCGTACCTGCAACCATGCGATTGTTTTAGAAGAATGGTTGTCCGCGCCTAAAGATGAGAGTGAATAACTTTTAACTCGTGGCCGTCAAGTTGTTTCTGTAGACGGGGGAGAAATGATCCGGTGATGCTGTGTTCTGGGTTGTGAAAGGTTATCGCTAATTCTCCGAGCGCCCACGGTTCGCCGTCACGCCATGCCCACTCCGAAACGCGGCTGGTGTGCGCGCAGTGAGGGCAGGCCACACCGTCCTCGCCGCGGTACTCGACCCAAGCGGTGAGAGTATCGTTTGCGATGTCGACCCAATCGGATACCTTGTTGCTGCATCTCGGGCAGACGGCGATGGTGCCGCAATTTGCGTTCGGCGTAAAAACCCGCCGACCAGTGTCAATGTCGGCGGTGAGTTCTTGTTGATGCAGCCAGCGCTTCAGGGCGTCGGCAAGCCGAGTGATCTCTCGCTCACCGCGAACGTCCAGGTCAACTATGATCACCGAACTATCACTCATGATTATCCCTCCTGATCCAAAGTGTAGTACAGTAGGAAGTCCTTCCACGCAGTCCTGGCACGGGACCCGGCGTGAAGGATGCACGGGGCTGATATGGTTTCGACTTCGTACATTGAGTCAGGGGAAGCGTGCCGGTGCAGGCTAGAGACCACCGTAAGCGTCGTAGCAAACTCATAAGCGCCGAGAATACTCAGCGCGACTACGCCCTCGCTGCCTAATCACAGCGACCGCGTGTCTGTCGGCCCAGGTTTGTCCCTGACCTGGCAGCCGGCATCGACTAAGGGACTTGCTGCCCAGCCGTGTTGACGGGGTTGGGTGGGACTTCATACCGCCAACTGGGCCCATCATCTGGACGTGTTCGACCGATCCAGAGGGCCGAGTAGAGATTCCGCGCGAACTGCGCACGGAGAAGCCCTGGCAAAGTGACGGAGGACCCGGGTTCAATTCCCCGGCAGTTTATTAGATGAAGCCCTCTTTCTATTATTATAAGAAAGGGGGCTCTAATTTGCCTGAGCCAAGTAATAGTGAGGTGGGAAATCTAGACTTCTCGAGATAAGGTGCCTGTAGTGATGTTGCTTGCCAAACCAATTCCTTTGTAGTGAAATTTTTAATCAGGGGCAAGCATTTTGACAACATCAACATGATTTCTGTATTTTCTTTAATAGTTTCTTCGCTCACCGCATGGTATCACCGGCGAAGTAATGGTCCAAGGTAAAAATTACATTGCTTTATGGCCCTGACGTAATCCCAACCGGGGATCGAACTTATCCAAAAAGCAGCACTTACCATTCATGTTGCAAAATGTGGCACGAACAGAGACTATTGTGAGTCGCCGTTGATACATACCGGTATGAAGCCGCGCATTGAGCTTGACAGTATTACCTACTGGTTCTTGGTAGCCATAAAGGAAAAAGGTATTGGCAATCATTTTTCTGTGGGGTGAGATGGCGTCGGTAGAGATTTGCCTTATCGAAATAATGGGACCTCATGTCATTAATAAAAATTCTGCAAAAGATTTGCTCGTTGAATTCTTTTCTACAAAAAGTGGTCAATAAAAAAGTTGCCCTAAGGATATAGCTAGGACTATTCAGGGCTGGGTCGATCAGTGTAATGAAATCGAAAAATCTTGAAGATATTGTGTTCTATAGTGGTGTTTTTAAATGGTACCTTAATAAGGTGCTTCATGTGAATACTTTTGGAGACGAGGGTCGAGTATTGGTGTGTAGTTGATTTCGATTCAATTTGTAATAAGAATTGAAGCAAGAGGTAATTTGATTTGCTTGTGGAGCGCTAAAAAGCACATTATGTAGTTGGCTTTGGTGGTCGCAGGTCAGGGGTATTGATACTAGCTTGGCGGATTTGGGTTGTTGGAGAGAGATGTTATGTTTAGTATATGCTTATTGTTCTGGCGTCGAATGCAACTACGGTTGTTGAAACCTTTACCGAAACTGTCACCGTAACTCTCCAAACGTCCCCGCGGAATTTGTGAAAGCAGTCTAGCGTTGATTAGTGGAAAGGGATTGGGTGACACTTTTCACGTCTTTCGCTTCGCTGTTAGTTTTCTACTGTCGCTCTTGTTGTCACTATCCGATCATGGATATATTCAGCACCTAAGGGGTTTTGGGAGTGAATGGTTTATATATACCTTCTGTCACTAACAGACGATAAGAATTCCACCGTGGTTTCCTGGGGAGAAGGAAGATTTGGAAGCTCGATATCCAAGAGCTACTCCGAAGAATTATTTCGCAAACTTGAGGAAGATGTTAGAGAAGCTGGTGCTTTTATGGTGTACCAACCGATCCATACGTCACAGTGATATTGTTTAATAAGGAAGAATGAAAGGAACTCAGTGGAAATTATACTTTACGGCAGACGGATTGGAACTAAAGCAAGAAATTTTTCCATATTCGAGTCATTGTGATTTTCCCTGGCCTTGGTCAGACAAGGGGACGGAGAAAATTGAATTAGTACCTGGTGACTATGCGCAAATGCATGTTGATATCAAACAAATTATACGTTTTGCAGAAGAGCAGAGAATTGATTGGAGAAAATTCGTTTCTGCTGCATTTTTGTGGAAAAACGCTTTTTGCTGATTTGCCAGCTTCAGTGGTATCTAGATATGAAAAATGGCAGATTGAGGTTGGCGGAAAAACAAAAACTGACAGCTTGCTCAGGTGGCTGAGTTTATGTAAATAAATTATAGCTATTCTATTTTGAGAGACATGCTTGATCTGGATGCGTTGATGCTTTAAAAGTTGAGAGTCTGTGCCATTTTATATTCGGAGAATTTTGTTAATCAGAAGGTTTCAGAAGCTTATTTGCAAGGAGATTCAAAATAACCTTGCCACTAATTAACCGTGCCTGATATCATCTCTACTAGTCTGTGATCAGGCAGGGCCAGCATTTAAATATTTTGATGTGGGTTTTCTGTTCCACCAGATTGTCTGGTGGCATGGCGTGATGTGGTAGACTCTGTTGCGGGTCTGGTCATCAATGAGCCTGTCCTCTCGCATGTACTCTATCCAATCCAGTTTGTCGCAGTGCTTTTTACGTCGTGTCCTCCCCAGCGTACGTTGGACACCCATACCAAGTGTCCCTTCAGGACTGCACACACTGCGTGGATATTTACTGTTATAAGTGTGGGTTTAATGGGGTAGTTGTTGAGATAGTCTTTAAAGTCTTAGGTCACACATAATGTTTTATCGATGACGAGGCCATTATCAGATCAATACCTTCCTCTGCTAGGCAATTAGGCTCGAACAGAGATTCAAGATAGATGGCTATGATGAATCAAGCGACAGACGGTGAGTTGGTTGATGTGGACGATTTCGGCCAAAAGTTTGCTTTGGGAGATGCTTGAGGCGTAGATACATCAAGCTAGTTAGGACCCGATCTTTGATTATAGGGCAGCTGCGGAAGCCGATGGTGAGGTGTCCATCATTGTAGCTGACGTTTAACTGGATGATTAGGCGAAAGCTGACCAGCAGAGGCATCAATGGTGGCATACCGAGTACGAATCGGTGGTGGTGCTTTTGTTTTATTGTTCACCGGGGGATCCTTATATGTAGTGGCTACGCACCGTGTTGGGATTGGTGTTGTAGTTTACTCGGAAAGCTCTCATGAAGAAGCTTCAAGCAGGGGATTATACGTGGACAATAGGGTACAACGCTTTTGCTGATGACTCTCCCGCCTATAGTCTTGGCATGTTTTTGGTCTCCCTAGAGAACTGACCAGCTCCTCTAGGACGATCCTGCAAGCTTCACACCTGACTTAACTGGCATGAGCTGAAGAAGTCTTTTCTCGCCTTAGATCACGACGAGGACTTTGACAAACCTGACTTTGATGCTTTGCTGGCTGGGGCTTGATTGCAACAGCGTGGTGGTCTTTGCCGCGACGGAACCGGTGGTGGATCTGCATGCGTTGCGTGAGCGGCGCGTCGCAGTTAAAGAGGGCGAAGATCCGCCAGTCGAGTAAAGGCTAGCGGGTCTTCGTTGTGTTGAATGCCTCAGTCGTCAACCAGCCATCGGCAAGTTCGTCGGCGGCGTTCGGATGTGGTGGATGACCATTCCTAGTTGGGTGTCTTCGGCGGAGACCCAGAGGAGGAGGTTGTTGACTGGTTCGTAGTCGACGCTGACCACCATGATAATTTCGTCGGGCATGGTAACGGCGACGACGGTTTCCCCGCCTGCGGCATCAGGATGGCCCATGAGCTGCACCTGAGCGCCTGAAACACCGTACATGGAGGAGTTTAGGGCGGACAGGCGGGCGGCGTCTTCGGCCTTGCTGAGTCCGACGGAACAGATGTGAATGCCGTCGCGGGTTCCCAGAAGTACGGCACGGATGCCGGGAAGTTCTCGGCGGATTCTGGTGATAAATGGCAGCGCAGCAGCGGCGATGTCGTTGGTGTTCAGGTCGCGACCACGGATTTTGCGATGACGTGCGCCGGTTTCTGCTGTTTGTGTGGACTTTGACATGGCTTAAACTCCGTTGAACTGTAAAACGTCGTTGACAACGCGGCGAACATCGTCAATGTTTCGAGGATCGGCGGTAGTGACGCGGATATGGCCGAGTTCGAGCTGTTCAAGGGTTGCTTTGATCTCGTTCAGACCTTCGTCGGTGGGGTAGTTCACGCCGATGAGGATGCGGTGACTGTTGGTCGGGCCGCCTGCTGTGGTGATCCACGACCCCAAATCAGTGCCTAGTGTGTCGCTGTCCCCGTAGAGCCAGATCACGATTCCCGCGTCGGGGTTGAGTAGGGGAGTGCGGGAGTCGGTGAACCGATCCTGTCCGGTTGTTCCGAACAATCCGATGACTTTCCCGTCTGGACGTACCCACATTCCGTAGTCAATGCCGACGGTCGTGGTGGTTTTTGACGTGTGCAAAAACTCCTCCGCCCCTTCAAACATCATGACTTCAGTATTGATTGGTGGGCACAGACGACAATGTCTGCACCGCAGTGGTTTTGCCCACACCAACGGGGCCAATGAACACAACCTCGGCATCAGAAGGGGAGCCGACGATCGCATCATTAGCGATTTCTTCCTCTACCGTTGCTTTTCGACGCCGTGACCGTCGCGGTTGTTCGTTAGTAATCGGGTGTTCAGTCATTTTTCCTCCATCAGTTGAAACAAATTATCACAATTTGTTTGCATGTCTACTAAACGGTATGATTGTATAGATAAGAAGTAACTGAAAGGAACGTGAATGTCACGCCAAGAAGAACTTAATCGTCTGATCAATAACATTGCCTCTGACCTGGAAGGCTTCATGGGGGCCTCGGTGGTAGATGTTGAAACCGGTATGTCTCTCGCCAGCGTCTCGCGCATCAACGACTTTGACCTGGATGTTGCCTCTGCGTACAACAGTGAAATGGTGAAAGCTAAGCTCAAGACCATCCGTGCGTTGAACCTTCAGGTCAACCTGGTGGACATGCTTCTCACCCTGGAAATCAGCTCCACCTTGTACGCCTCCTTGACTCTCAGCTGTTCCTCTATGTGGCTGTCAGTAGCGATAACTGCAACTTGGCCCTCCTGCGCTCCACCGTTGCGCGTCGCGTTGCTGAACTGGGATAGAATTGGCAGTTAGAAGACTGCTTGGTTGCTAGCTAACGACCCTCACGGATAACAATAGTGAGGGTCGTTAGCATTTGCGATAAAAACGACTGAACGTAAGTAAAAAACTCAGATAAATTTAAGCATAGCTCGTGAGGCCAGGCTGCCCTACAGTGGGGGTGTGACTGTCTTCAAGGGAATCTTGATCGGGTTGGGAACGATGTTCCTTGTGCTTGGGGCAATAGGCGCAGTGGTGCCTTTGTTGCCTACCACGCCATTCCTTCTTGCTGCGGGAGCGTGTTTTGCGCGAAGCTCTGATCGAATGCACGCTTACCTGTATAACCATCGGATTTTTGGAGAGTATCTCCGTAACTACGAAAAACGGGAGATGACGACTCCTCACAAGGTTCGGACGTTGACAGTGATGTGGTTGGGGATCGGACTGTCCATGTTTCTTTCAGGTAAGCCGATTGTGATTGTCGTGCTTGGATGTATCGCGACGCTGGTCACAATACATATCGTCCGCCTTAAAGCCTGTTCTTACTGCTGAGCAAGCGGAAGAGCGAGCTCCATCATCGTTGTAAACGCATGTTGCCTTTCTTCCGGTGTGGTTTTCGCTCCGGTGACAATATTGTCAGAGACGGTAAAAATGCCCAGTGCCTCAACGCCTGCATGAGCTGCAATCGAGTAGAGTGCTGCAGTTTCCATCTCCACAGCAAGAACGCCCATGCTTGCCCAGCGCTCATTGAAGGTGGAGTCGGCGTTATAGAAAACATCACTAGACAGGACATTTCCTACATGTGGGGTGACTCCCTGGCGCTGTGCTTGCTCTAGCACAGCGGAGATAAGCGGCCATGAACCGGTTGGGGCGTAGGTTCCGGGCAATTTGTATTGCTGTAAGAAGTTGGAATCAGTGGACGCTGACTGTGCAATGACAACATCGTAAAGGTCAAGATTTTGCTGCAGTGACCCGCACGAACCGACACGAATCAGCCTCTTTGCGCCAAAAACATGAATGAGTTCCCAGGCGTATATCGATATCGATGGCATACCCATGCCGCTGCCCATCACGGAAACCAGGTTGCCCTGATATGTTCCAGTAAAACCCAACATGTTCCGCACTGAATTGAACTGCACAGGATTCTCTAGATACGTCTCGGCAATGAACTGTGCTCGAAGTGGATCACCAGGCATAAGCACGGTCTCGGCTATTGGGACTCCTTGTGGGTTTATATGTGGTGTGCTGGCCTGGCTCATGAAGTCTCCTTGGCAGTGAAGGGTAAGAATCTGATTCTTATGCTAAGAATGTGCACAATGTTTGGCAACGATGTGAAAGGTGCCGTCTGCTGGTGCGAGAAAAGTGCCCTGACCACCACACTTGTCACACCACACACCACTCTGTATATTAGAACAACGTCAGCGCAACAACACTGACACCAACAACCAGCACCCAACACAGAGTTGACAACCAACCCTGCAAGCCGGTAAGTTGGAAAAAGTCACTCCTCAACCCTTAAACCAACATAAAAAATTAAGGGACACCTTGAGAAGCGCTGACAATACCTATTTTTTGTTGTGTGAGAACTCAATAGCGTACCAAGTACTACACACACCCACACACTACTAGTGTGTGGGTGTCGCACACCCCGCCTGTGGTGGTGGGGGTGTGTTGCTCTTGTCAAGAGATACACGCTTGAAACACTATCTATTTTTGTTTTTGTTTTGTTTTGTGCACACACACGCTTTTGTGCGGTATGCGCGTGTGTTGTGGTTGGAGAGTTTGATCCTGGCTCAGGACGAACGCTGGCGGCGTGCTTAACACATGCAAGTCGAACGGAAAGGCCCGCCACCTGTGGTGGTGGGTACTCGAGTGGCGAACGGGTGAGTAACACGTGGGTGATCTGCCCCGCACTGTGGGATAAGCCTGGGAAACTGGGTCTAATACCACATACGACCACACTGTAGACAGTGTGGTGGAAAGCTTTTGCGGTGTGGGATGAGCCCGCGGCCTATCAGCTTGTTGGTGGGGTAATGGCCTACCAAGGCGGCGACGGGTAGCCGGCCTGAGAGGGTGGACGGCCACATTGGGACTGAGACACGGCCCAGACTCCTACGGGAGGCAGCAGTGGGGAATATTGCACAATGGGCGCAAGCCTGATGCAGCGACGCCGCGTGGGGGATGACGGCCTTCGGGTTGTAAACTCCTTTCGCCCGGGACGAAGCCCACCTTGGTGGGTGACGGTACCGTGGAGAAGAAGCACCGGCTAACTACGTGCCAGCAGCCGCGGTAATACGTAGGGTGCAAGCGTTGTCCGGATTTACTGGGCGTAAAGAGCTCGTAGGTGGTGTGTCGCGTCGTCTGTGAAATTCCGGGGCTTAACTCCGGGCGTGCAGGCGATACGGGCACGACTAGAGTGCTGTAGGGGTAACTGGAATTCCTGGTGTAGCGGTGAAATGCGCAGATATCAGGAGGAACACCGATGGCGAAGGCAGGTTACTGGGCAGTTACTGACGCTGAGGAGCGAAAGCATGGGGAGCGAACAGGATTAGATACCCTGGTAGTCCATGCTGTAAACGGTGGGCGCTAGGTGTGGGCTGTGTTTTGCAGTCTGTGCCGTAGCTAACGCATTAAGCGCCCCTGCCTGGGGAGTACGGCCGCAAGGCTAAAACTCAAAGGAATTGACGGGGGCCCGCACAAGCGGCGGAGCATGTGGATTAATTCGATGCAACGCGAAGAACCTTACCTGGGTTTGACATGCACCAGATCGGCGTAGAGATACGTCTTCCCTTGTGGTTGGTGCACAGGTGGTGCATGGTTGTCGTCAGCTCGTGTCGTGAGATGTTGGGTTAAGTCCCGCAACGAGCGCAACCCTTGTCTTATGTTGCCAGCACATTTTTGGTGGGGACTCATGAGAAACTGCCGGGGTCAACTCGGAGGAAGGTGGGGATGACGTCAAATCATCATGCCCTTTATACCCAGGGCTTCACACATGCTACAATGGTCGGTACAACGGGTTGCGACACTGTGAAGTGAAGCTAATCTCTTAAAGCCGGCCTCAGTTCGGATTGGGGTCTGCAACTCGACCCCATGAAGTCGGAGTCGCTAGTAATCGCAGATCAGCAACGCTGCGGTGAATACGTTCCCGGGCCTTGTACACACCGCCCGTCACGTCATGAAAGTTGGTAACACCCGAAGCCCATGGCCTAACCACCGCGTTTGTGGTGGGGGGAGTGGTCGAAGGTGGGATTGGCGATTGGGACGAAGTCGTAACAAGGTAGCCGTACCGGAAGGTGCGGCTGGATCACCTCCTTTCTAGGGAGAATATGTGGTGTGTATCTATAAAGGGGGTGTGGTGCTTGGTGTGGCTGTTGGGTGTCCCACACAATAAACGTGTGGAACCTTAAAGCCCTTGTCTGCTGGTGATCATGCTTGTTGCTGGTGGTGGGGTGGTGTTGTGTGAGAACTGTATAGTGGACGCGAAATCATTTTTCTGTTTAATTTCTTTTTGTGTTGTTTTTGTGTGTTTTTTTCGTGTGGCGCACCACCGTGATAGGGTGGTGTGGTTTGTTGTAAGGGCGCACGGTGGATGCCTGGGCATGTCAAGCCGATGAAGGACGTGAAGGGCTGCGTTAAGCCTCGGGAGTTGCCGATTAAGCGTTGATCCGAGGATGTCCGAATGGGGAAACCCGGCCGTGGTTATGTGCGGTCACCTGCTGCTGAATGAAATAGGTGGTATGGGGGTTACGCGGGAAGTGAAACATCTCAGTACCCGTAGGAGAAGAAAAACAATATGTGATTCCGTTAGTAGTGGCGAGCGAAGGCGGAGGTGATGGCTAAACTCTATGCGTGGATGATACTTGGTAGGGGTTGCGTGTAGGGGGTTGTGGGATGCGTGTGTCTGGCTGGCTACCACTGGCTGGGACCCTGGATTGTGTGTTAGGGGAAGTGGTGTGGAATCGCCCTGCCGTAGACGGTGACAGTCCGGTACCTGAAGACATGTGGTTGGGGTGTGTGTGTTTTTCCCGAGTAGCAGCGGGCTCGTGGAATCTGCTGTGAATCTGCCGGGACCACCCGGTAAGCCTGAATACTTGGCGTGACCGATAGTGTAGTTAGTACCGTGAGGGAAGGGTGAAAAGTACCCCGGGAGGGGAGTGAAATAGTTCCTGAAACCGTGTGCTACAATCCGTCATAGCCCCTGTTTGTGGGGTGGTGGCGTGCCTTTTGAAGAATGAGCCTGCGAGTCAGCGGCATGTCGCGAGGTTAACCCGTGTGTGTGGGGTAGTCGTAGCGAAAGCGAATCCTAATGAGGGTGAAGTGTAGTGGCATGTTCTGGACCCGAAGCGGGGTGATCTACCCATGGCCAGTGTGAAGCGGTGGTAAAACATTGTGGAGGCGCGAACCCACTTAGGTTGAAAACTGAGGGGATGAGCTGTGGGTAGGGGGTGAAAGGCCAATCAAACTCCCGTGATAGCTGGTTCTCCCGAAATGCATTTAGGTGCAGCGTTGCGTGGTTGTTGTTGGTGGTAGAGCGACTGGTTGGTTGATGCGGGACGATCATCTTAGCGATGCCAGCTAAACTCCGAATGCCAATAATATGCGAGCGTGGCAGTGAGACGGCGGGGGATAAGCTCCGTGACGTCGAGAGGGAAACAGCCCAGATCGTCGGTTAAGGCCCCTAAAGGGTGTGCTGAGTGGAAAAAGGAGGTGTCATCGCGAAGACAGCCAGGAGGTTGGCTTAGAAGCAGCCATCCTTGAAAGAGTGCGTAATAGCTCACTGGTTAAGTGGTGATGCGCCGATAATGTAGTGGGGCTTTTAAAGTACACCGCCGAAACCGCGGCAACACGCATTGTGTGTGTTGGGTAGGGGAGCGTCGTGCACGCTGAGAAGCTGTCACGGAAGTGGTGGTGGAGTGTAGCGAGTGAGAATGCAGGCATGAGTAGCGAAAAACATGTGGAAAACGTGTTCGCCGGATGACTAAGGGTTCCTGGGTGAAGCTAATCTTCCCAGGGTGAGTCGGGACCCTAAGGCGAGGCCGACAGGCGTAGTCGATGGATAACGGGTTGATAGTCCCGTACCCGTGTATGCGCGACAAGTGGTGACTCGGTTGTACTAACCACCCACCACCACGGGATCAATGCTTTTGTGTTTGGTTTGGTGTGGTGCGTGGGATCTTGATCGTTGGTAGCCAAGCGATGGGGTGACACAGATTGGTAGTCAAGGCCACTTAGTGGATTGTGGTGTAAGCGTGTGGCCCGTAGGATAGGTAAATCCGTTCTGCATATAGGGTGAGGCGTGATGCGTACCCAGGTTTGGGGATGTTTGATGTGCCTGTGCTGTCGAGAAAAGCCTCTAGCGATGTGTGTGCACGGCCCGTACCGGAAACCGACACAGGTGGTCTGGTTGAGGATACTAAGGCGTTCGGGTGAACTATGGTTAAGGAACTCGGCAAAATGCCCCCGTAACTTCGGGAGAAGGGGGGCCATGTGCGGCAATCACCCCTTGTGCGGTGTGCGTTGTGTGTGGCCGCAGAGAAGTGAGGGAAGCGACTGTTTATTAAAAACACAGGTCCGTGCGAAGACGTTGCAAGTCGAGGTATACGGACTGACGCCTGCCCGGTGCTGGAAGGTTAAGAGGACTCGTGAGCACACCCTCGTGGTGTGTGAGGCGGGTAATTGAAGCCCCAGTAAACGGCGGTGGTAACTATAACCATCCTAAGGTAGCGAAATTCCTTGTCGGGTAAGTTCCGACCTGCACGAATGGCGTAACGACTTCCCTGCTGTCTCAACCATAGGCCCGGTGAAATTGCAGTACGAGTAAAGATGCTCGTTTCGCGCGGCAGGACGAAAAGACCCCGGGACCTTTACTATAGCTTGGTATTGGTGTGTGCTGCAGCTTGTGTAGGATAGGTGGGAGACGTGGAAGCATTCACGCTAGTGGGTGTGGAGTCATTGGTGAAATACCACTCTGGTTGTTGTGTGCATCTAACTGTGGGCCCTGATCGGGTTTTGGGACAGTGCCTGGTGGGTAGTTTAACTGGGGCGGTTGCCTCCTAAATGGTAACGGAGGCGCCCAAAGGTTCCCTCGGCTTGGTTGGTAATCAGGTTTGTAGAGTGTAAGTGCAGTAAGGGAGCTTGACTGTGACACTGACGGGTGGAGCAGGTGCGAAAGCAGGGACTAGTGATCCGGCATCAACGTGTGGGTGTGGTGTCGCTCAACGGATAAAAGGTACCCCGGGGATAACAGGCTGATCTTCCCCAAGAGTTCATATCGACGGGATGGTTTGGCACCTCGATGTCGGCTCGTCGCATCCTGGGGCTGGAGTAGGTCCCAAGGGTTGGGCTGTTCGCCCATTAAAGCGGCACGCGAGCTGGGTTTAGAACGTCGTGAGACAGTTCGGTCTCTATCCGCCGCGCGCGTGGAAACTTGAACAAGGCTGTCCCTAGTACGAGAGGACCGGGATGGACGTACCTCTAGTGTGCCAGTTGTCACGCCGGTGGCATGGCTGGTTGGCTATGTGCGGGAGGGATAACCGCTGAAAGCATCTAAGCGGGAAGCCTGTTGTGAGATGAGGTTTCTGTTGAGGTTCCCTGAAGATGAGGGGGTTGATAGGTCGGAGTTGGAAGCATCGCAAGGTGTTGTGAGATGACCGATACTAATATGACCGACACAAACACACACTTATAGATGTGGTGTGCCACAGGATTGTGGAAAACATGTGCGTGTGTTGACAACATGTAAGGAATGGTGAAGGACAGAAGGCGTGCTGCCGTTGGTGGTGTGTGTGGTTTCGTGGTCTGCTGTGCAGTGTCTGACACAACACCGCTGCTGTTGGTGGGTGTTGTTGTGTTGGGTGTGTTGGTGGTGATAGTCGCAGGGTCACGCCCGGTTGTCCTTTTCGAACCCGGTTGCTAAGTCTGTGGGCGCTGATGGTACTGCACCTGGGAGGGTGTGGGAGAGTAGGTTACTGCCAGCATTAATAATTCCAGATGGTGGGTGGGGTGTTGTGTGTGCCTGATAGGGGCGCATGGGCACCCCACCCACCCTTTTTTTGTTGCTTTTGTTTGCGGGGGTTTGTGGGGTGTGGGTGCTGCAGGGTGCTGGGGGTGTGTAGGGGGTTATAGGGTGTCGTTGATGTAGGCGATGAGTTGTTGTGCTTCGTTGATCAGGGGGTTGCCGAAGAATCGGGGACTGACAACAACAACACAACACCAGCCCCCAGTACGTGATACAAGCAGAGCCTAGAGATCGATGAGATTATGGGGGGAAGAAAAGACCTCGTCAAGGCGTCCTTTATTTTGTTTAAGCAATTCCCATTGTTCCTGCGGGATTGCAGCGTGAGCATCGGCAATGACCTCGCTGGAGGGGGTTGCCCAGGCGATGGGCATGGGAGTGATTTCGTCCCACTGGTCTTTGGTGTTCAGGGAACGTCGGCCAGACACACCTACGCTGGGGACTTCTTCACCCTCAACCCGATCGTGCCCGTTGATTCGGGTGATGTTACGCAGCCAGGGCCCATTGAGGTGAAAAGATCCGGGTCGATGTTTTTGTTCACAAGCGCAAGGAGAACCAGGTCGCGCGGGTTGACTTGGGCGATGATGGCGGGAACGAGGGGGTACTGGCGGTAAATGTTCTCGGGGGTTCCTACTTTTTTGGGGATGATATTGATCATGGCGAAGCTGATGATGGCCATGATGCCTAGGACAATGGCAAGAATCCAGCCCCAGATGGCTTGGTTGGACCACCATAGTGCGGCCGCAGCGAGGATGAGTTGGAGAAGTCCGTAAACGCCGGCGCTGGTTTGCAGTCGCTTTGTGTCTTTTGAATAGTTCGTTGTTTTTTTCTTGTTGTGCTCGACATCCACGTCGAACGTGAAGTTGTTCATCCTAGTTGTCCTTGATGGGGAAGAGCAGATCGTCGGCATCCACAATGCGGTAGGCGTAGCCTTGCTCAGCAAGGAAGCGTTGGCGGTGTGCTGCGTATTCGGTGTCGAGCGTATCGCGGCTGACTACGGTGTAGAACAGGGCTTCGCGACCGTTGGCTTTGGGTCGGAGAAGGCGGCCTAGGCGTTGGGCTTCCTCTTGCCGAGATCCGAATGTGCCGGAGACTTGGATGGCCACGGCAGCCTCAGGGAGGTCGATAGAGAAGTTAGCCACTTTACTCACGACCAGCACGTTGAGGGTACCTTTACGGAAGGCATCAAAGAGTTCTTCGCGTTTTTTGTTGGAGGTCTTGCCGTCAATGATGGGGGCGTCAAGGATACCGCCGAGTTCTTCAAGCTGGTCGATATAGGCACCGATCACCAGGGTTGGCTCGCCTTTGTGCTGCTCTACTAGTTTTTTTACCACTTTGTTTTTGGTCTCAGCACAGGCGGCAAGGCGGTAGCGGACCGATCGTTCAGCGGTGGCGTAGGCCATGCGTTCTGCTTTGGTCATGGTCACACGTACTTCAACGCATTCGGCGGCGGCAATGTAGCCTTGGGCTTCGATGTCTTTCCACGGGGCGTCGTAACGTTTGGGGCCGATGAGGGAGAAGACGTCGCCCTCTAGGCCGTCCTCACGGACAAGCGTGGCGGTGAGGCCGAGGCGACGGCGGGATTGCAGGTCGGAGGTCATGCGGAAGACGGGAGCGGGGAGAAGGTGAACTTCGTCGTAGATGATCAGTCCCCAGTCGCGGGAGTCAAAAAGCTCTAGCGCCCGGTATTCACCTTTTGTTTTGCGGGTAACCACTTGATAGGTGGCGATGGTCACTGGGCGGATTTCTTTCTTTTCTCCAGAGTATTCGCCGATTTCTTCTTCGGTGAGGGACGTGCGGCGGAGAAGTTCGTCGCGCCATTGGCGGCCTGCCACGGTGTTGGTCACCAGGATGAGGGTTGTGGCCTGGGCTTTGGCCATTGCTGCAGCTCCCACCATGGTTTTCCCGGCTCCGCAGGGCAGGACGACGACGCCGGAGCCGCCTTCCCAGAAGGAATCAGCGGCGAAGCGCTGGTAGTCACGCAGTGACCAGTCGGTTTCTTCAAGGGCGATGGGGTGTGCCTCGCCATCAACGTATCCGGCGAGGTCTTCGGCAGGCCAGCCTACTTTCAGTAGTTCTTGTTTCAGGCGTCCGCGTTCGGAGGGTGCACGACCACGGAGGTGTCGTCAATCGTGGCTCCCAGCATGGGGGCTATTTTTTTGTGCCGGGTGATTTCGGCAATGATGGCGGGTTCCGCAGATTCCAGAATGAGCCCGTGGGCTGGGTGTTTGTGAAGCTTGACCCGGCCATAGCGACTCATGGTCTCCACGACGTCAATAAGCAGGGCATGGGGGACGGGGAAGCGTGAGTAGCGTTCCAGGACGTCGACAAGCTGTTCGGCATCGTGACCGGCGGCGCGGGCGTTCCACACGGCAAGCGGGGTGATGCGGTAGGTGTGAACATGCTCAGGGGCGCGTTCCAGTTCCGCGAAGGGCGCGAGGGCGGCGCGGGCTTCGTCGGCAAGGGCATGATCGATTTCTAGAAGGACTGTTTTGTCGGATTGGACGATGAGCGGTCCATCACCAAAAGCCACGAGGTCTCCTTACAGTACGTAAAGTAAACCTCCATTCTAATCCAGTATCACCTCAGTGATGCGGTGTAGTTGAAAGCGGTGGACCTTCCCGGTTGCGGCGTCCAGTGCGTCCACCTGCCCGCCAGATACAGTCAGCGGCCGCACCCACGATGCATCTGCGTACCCTGCTTATCGACGAACCCGAGGGTTACTGTTTTCCGGCCCCGCACGGCTGCCTGCAACACACTTAATGCCTCCCGGCCTTGGAGTACTTGTCCTTGGTCGTTGGTGGCAGTGGTTCCTTGGGACGCTGCGGTGGTGGCGGTGTTGTTGCGGCGCAGTTCGGAGACAACAGCATGGATGAGTCCGGCGTCGATAGCCTCGCGAGTGGCGGCAGGGCGACCTTGGTAGGAAGTGATACGGCTGGGGGATGGGCGGACGTCAATACTCGCGCCGGTGGCATCTTCCGCGACGGGCTGGAAGCCGGCATCGCGGAGGTTGTCTAGCACCTCAATAAGCGGTGCTTGGGAGATGGCCACGGTGGGGGCGATGAGTCGCAACGCGAGGCGTGCGGCGGCTGGGGTTTGGACAGCCTGAGCGAGGAGCGCGGGGTCGTCGCTACGTAGGTAGGAGATGGCAGGACCACCGCGGAGGGTCCCGTGCCGCCGCGCTACATCAGTGATGAGGTAGGTGATGGATTGTGGGACGTCGCCAGCGACGTTTTCTTCAAGGAACTGCTGCAGGTCCGCACCCGTGCGTCCGGTGTCCAGAGCCCTGCGTATCGACGCCTCGGTGATTCGGTACACGCTGGCAAGACCCGGAGATTCCACGTCCGCTAGTGTTTCCACCTGTTCTTGAATCTCCGTGGTCAGTGGCCCCGGTGCGAGGATCGTCATGTCTGCCTGGGCGATGAGGGTGGTTCCGGGTTCTGGGGTGAGGCTTTGGGTGACCTTGCGTAGTGCCTCATAAGCATCGGTGTCGGAAGTACCCATCATGGTGCGGAGTGGGGTGCTGGCGGCATTAAGGGCGATGGCACCTATCCACTCCGCGTTGCTGCAGATATCAGCAACGCGGGTGGGATCGATGTGACTGCCACGCAGGGGAGAAAGGTACCGCATGTCCGTGCTGACATTGTCTGGTGGTACTGGTGTCCCTGGGGGAGGCGGAGGAACGGGCGCATGGTCAGCGCGGTGATGGCTGGGAGGTGAGTGTCGAGTGCTGCGTGATCGAGGAGGTGGATGGTTTTGTTGGTGTCGTCTTTGTGCCCCACGAGCCAGGGCGACCATTGCGAGTTTCGCCAGGCTTCCAGCAGGCTTGCCCATTGGTCGGCAGAATCGCTCTGGGAGCCAGTCGTCGGCGAGCGGGGTGGGGGCGAGGTAATCGCCGAGGTTGTCGTTGTGCGGCGGCGGATCGGGTTCGCCGGTGCTGATGAGATCTGCGCTGTCAGCTAGGCACATCAGGCGGGCGAGGGTGAGGTTATCAATGTCTAAAGTTTTGGCGAGCTTTGTGGCTGCGCGAACGCCAATGGACCCATTTTTGAGGCAGGGTGCGGGTTCTCGACCGAGTTCCTCAAGCAAGCGCCGCATCATACGGGTGACCTCTAGACCTGCGGCGGTGGCGGCCTGGTCGACCTTCTGGACATCTTTATCCGAAGGCGGAGTATCCGGCATGCGGGTTGCCGGGACGAGGGTATACCTGTGGGGCGTGTTGCTGGGGTTGAGGAGTACGTTGCGGGTGATGGCCCGCAGGCGCACAGTGTTGTGATCAACCCGGGTGAGTAGTCCCTTGGCTATGAGCATGGCCACGGGGCGAGTGGGGTCGGCATCGGGTGCCGCGTCTTTGCTGAGGCCCACGCCGCCAGCCTGCGCGAGTGTATCTAGGATTTTGCTTTCCTGCGGGCTTAACGCATCAAGGAGTTCTTCGACCTGCTGGTGGGTAAGTGGTGGACCGGCGCTGGCCGATTCTGGTAAGACGAGGAAGTGGCGGGGTATTTCGCTCATTACCTCGGGGAGGAGCTGGAAAGAACTTCCGTCGGTGGTTGTGCCATACAACAATCCGTGGTCTTTGAGCGTTTCCAGTGCGGCCTCGACGTCGTCCTGGGTGGGAATGTCCTCGTCGGGGGTAGAGTACGCATGAAGCCTCTCCCTGATTTCCTCCACCACTTCGGGGGTAGACACTGGTTGTAATTCTGCGCCTTGTGCTGAAGCAGCTTCAACCACAGCAATGTCCATGGCACCGAGCTTGTCCACGGCTCGTTTGACTGCGAGGGGGAGCCGCAAACGTGCAGCTAAAGAGCTGAAACTTGGAGGTATGGGGAGCGCACAATCAGGGCGGTTTCTTAATATGGTTGCCAGCCGTTCGTCTGGTTGCTCACTCAGCCATTGTTCGAAAGTGAGGGGGGAGGCGGAATCCGCATTGTTGTTGTTCATGCGTTTTTTCATGATGCACCTCATTGTAACGCCACCCTGGAATGCCCAAGAGGTGACTTTTTTGGCCAAGGTTTGAAACAATGGCCTCATGGCAAAAATGGAGAAGAACACGTACGTTGATCCCGGCTGGCCGGAGCACACGCCTGGCGAACACCCAGTTACTGAGCTCATCTCTAAAGTGACTGGTGCGTCCAGTCCTTACGGTGATGAAACCGCATTCCCCGTACCAGCAGAGCAGCTGGGTTACGTCCACCCGTATACCAAGGTGAATAAGTCTTAGATTAGTGCTTGCGCATGATGCCACGGCCCCGCACTCTCATGTGAGTAAATGCGGGGCCGTGGCTGTTGTTGAGGTGTAGGGCGGGCAGCTAGCTCTGGCTAGTGCTGGACCGCCTTTTCCACGCCTACACCGGTCAGGGATCGAACTTCCATTTCCGCAGCCAGCTCGTCGTAGTTGTCCGGTTTACCCACCAGGGTGCCAATGATGCCCAGCAGGAAGCCCGCAGGAATGGCGACAATGGAGGGGTTGGTTAGCGGGAACCACGCGAAGTCCATGCTGGGGATCATGGCTGTTTCTGCACCCGAGACGGCCGGGGAGAAAATGATCAGCACAATAGAGGTGAGTAGCCCACCGTAGATGGAAAACAGGGCACCGGTGGTGTTGAACTTCTTCCAGTACAGCGAATACAGGATGGTGGGCAGGTTTGCCGACGCCGCGATACCGAACGCCAACGCCACCAGGAAGGCAATATTTTGCCCCATGGCACCAATGCCTAGAACAATGGCCAGCACGCCAATCACGACGACCGTGATACGGGACACGCGAACCTGCTCTTCTTCTGTAGCCTGGCCGTCGCGAAGCACCGAGTTGTACAGGTCATGCGCCACTGACGCGGATGCAGTGATGGCCAGGCCCGCGACCACGGCGAGAATGGTGGCAAACGCAATGGCGGAAATGCAGGCCATGAAGATCGTGCCGCCCACTCGAGAAGACAGCAACAGCACAGCAGAGTTCACTCCGCCAGGAGCAGCCTGAATTTGTTCGGGTCCGACCAGGGCTGCAGCGCCGTAGCCCATGACGACGGTGAGTAGGAAGAACAGCGCGACAATCCCGATGGTCCAGGTCACGGAGCGGCGAGCCTCCCGGGCGGTGGGCACCGTGTAGAAGCGCATCAAAACATGGGGGAGTCCGGCGGTGCCGAACACCAGGGCAGCACCTAAGGAATGAAGTCCAGCTTGGTCAGTTCGTTCTTGCCGTATTTGAGTCCCGGGTTCACAATCGCCTCCCCTTTGGGGTGGTTGGCAATCGCGGTTTCAAGAACAGCGTTGAAGCCACCCTTGATGAACCAGAACGTCAACAGCGCGATAATGATGGAACCACCGACGAGCAGAACAGCCTTAATCATCTGCACATAAGTCGTGCCCTTCATGCCGCCGACCAGAACGTAGATGATCATGAGTACACCGACGATGGCGACAACACCGGCCTGCGCGGCCTTGCCGGAGATGCCCAACAACAAGGCAACCAAGCCGCCCGCACCGGCCATCTGCGCGATCAGGTAAAACAAGGAGATCATCAGCGTGGACATCGCGGCGGCTGTGCGCACAGGTCGCTGCTTGAGGCGGAATGACAACACATCGGCCATGGTGAATTTCCCGGTGTTACGCAGCGGCTCGGCAACGAGGACCAAGGCAACGAGGAGGGCGATGAGGAAGCCCACGGAGTAAAGGAACCCATCGTAACCGTAGAGCGCAATCGCGCCGGTCACCCCGAGGAACGCGGCGGCGGACAGGTAGTCACCTGCGATGGCGAGGCCGTTTTGCCAGCCAGAAAAGGATGCTCCGCCAGTGTAGAAATCAGAGCCTTTTTGTGAGGTCTGCCGGGTGGCGCGCACCACTATGGTCATGGTGGCGACGATGAAGATGACAAAAATGGCAATGTTGAGAATGGGGTTGCCGGTTTCGATTGTGTTCTCTGCTGCGAGAATGGTGGAGTGGATAGTCATCACGCGTCCTTCGGGTTTTCCATCATGGTGCGAATAGCCTCGGCGGCCGGGTCAAGCTTGTTGTCGGCAAAGCGGACGTAGGCCCAGGTGATTAGGCCGGCAGTCACAAACTGCGCGAGTCCCAATACCATGCCGACGGTGATGACACCGAAGACGGGACGCTGAACAAAACTCGTGGCGTAGGTGGCGGTAACGATGTAGCCGAGATACCAGGCCAGGAATGCAATGGTCATGGGGAAGGCAAAGCTGCGGAATGTGGTTTTCAGCGATGCGAACTCGGGGCTTTGGGAAACCTCAAGGAATTCCTTGGGTGTTGGCGTGTGTCGCGATATGTGCTGGGCACGAGTCGAATCAGTCATCTCTACCTTTCTCGGTAGGCGCTAGGGGATCGTGCTGCAACGGCGCGATCCTCAGTGAGCAATGTACATCACCTAGAGATGGCGATGTGAGTCATTCACACGATCGTTTTTGTCCCATGTCACATAATTGGCAGAAAAAGTTGTGAGCAATAGCGGAGCTGAGGAATTGCTGAAGGTGTGCACAGTGCCGCATTGTGGGGGTGGGTTGATGTGTTCTTTAGGCTTATGGGGAGCGCTTTTGGGTGGGGCGTCGATAGGCAAAAAGCCGCCCCACTGCGATGTGGAACGGCTTTTCGGGAACCTTGTTTTTGTGGTTCAGGGCACAAAACAAAAACCCCCATTTTGGGGGTATTTTATGGGTGCTTAATGGGCAAGCATCGCGTCGATGGTGCCGCGGTTAGCGTTGTAGAAGTTATTGAAGTCGTGGCGGTTAGCGTTGTACAACGCAGTCACCTGGCTGGGGACTTCCATACCGCGGGAACTGAACGCGGAAGAGATGGCATCATACAGGGAATCCACAGCAGCGGAGTCGGATGTGTTGTTCTGAGGGGCGGCCGGTGTGGATGCGGCAGGCTGGGCTTCGTCGCGTGGGGTGGCGCCGGCGCTTAGGCCTAGTTTGCGGGAGCAGGACGGCCATGCGCCCCAGCCCTGTCCGGCCAGGACTTTTTCGGCCACTGCAATCTGCTGTTCGCGAGTTGCTTGGTAGCGTTCGGGGCGTAGCGGTTGCCGCCGTATGCGTTCCATGTGCTTGGGGAGAACTGAAGGCCACCATGGAAACCATTGCCGGTGTTGATGCTCCAGTTGCCACCTGCCTCGCACTGTGCAAGGCGATCCCAGTCGGAATCGGGGGCCGCGGAAGCCGTCGGGGACATAATCGTAGCGGCGGTCCCGAGGGCTACGGTAGATGCGGCGAGCTTAGCGAAGGTGGACTTGGTAGCAGCTGCATGACGTGCCATGAAAAGTGTGTTCCTCTCATAAAAAATTGTCGCCTGCGAAGTTAGCTGTCGGATTCGGACCGAGGAGCACCACCGTCCGGTTCAGGGATAATCTGAACTTCATCCTGGGGGAAGTGCGCTGGTGGGCACTTCCTGTGGCTTCTGGGGAGCCAATGGTTTCCCGCCCCTGTCTGCATTCAGTTTGTATAAGCGGTACGAGTACCTTTTTGGTCCGGCGCAGTTGAGTCTTAGGATCACGCCCCTCCCAGACAGGGTTTGGCGAAAAAGGAACGCGAGCCTTCGCTGTGCCTACCTATAAACCGTAGCGGTTTGTAACGAAATAGTCACGTTCGGATCGATGAAAGTTCATCAAACGTGACCAACTGAGCCGCTCCACCGGGATGTGGAACGGCCTTTGGAAACCTTGTTTAGTGGTTTATGTCATAAAATAGATGCCCTCGATTGGGGGATCTGTGGGCGATTTAGTGGGAAAGCATCGCGTCAATGGCTGCGCCGTTTGAGTGGTGAAAGTCATGGAGGTTAGCGTTATATGGCGCAGCCGCCTGGTCAGAGACCTCCATGCCGCGGGATGATAATGCGGAAGAAAGGGTGTTGTCCAGTGAGGTGTCTTGGTCCTGCGTAGTTTGTGTAGTGTCGTCGCCCTCCTGTGGCTTAGATGGCTCAGCTGGCTTGGCTGGCTGCTTATCCTGGTTGGCTTGTTTGTGGTCGGCGGGTTTGCCTTGGTCAGCGGGCTTGCCTTGGTCGGCGGGTTTGCCTTGGTCGGCGGGTTTGCCTTGGTCAGCGGGTTTACCTTGGTCAGTGGGTTTGCCCTGGTCAGTGGGCTTTTTGGTCGGCGGGCTTGCCTTGGTCAGCGGGTTTGCCTTGGTCAGCGGGCTTGTCCGGGTGGGCTTCGTCGCGTGGGGTGGCGCCGGCGCTTAGGCCTAGTTTGCGGGAGCAGGACGGCCATGCGCCCCAGCCCTGTCCGGCCAGGACTTTTTCGGCCACTGCAATCTGCTGTTCGCGAGTTGCTTGGTAAGCGTTCGGGGCGTAGCGGTTGCCGCCGTATGCGTTCCATGTGCTTGGGGAGAACTGAAGGCCACCATGGAAACCATTGCCGGTGTTGATGCTCCAGTTGCCACCTGCCTCGCACTGTGCAAGGCGATCCCAGTCGGAATCGGGGGCCGCGGAAGCCGTCGGGGACATAATCGTAGCGGCGGTCCCGAGGGCTACGGTAGATGCGGCGAGCTTAGCGAAGGTGGACTTGGTAGCAGCTGCATGACGTGCCATGAAAAGTGTGTTCCTCTCATAAAAATTGTCGCCTGCGAAGTTAGCTGTCGGATTCGGACCGAGGAGCACCACCGTCCGGTTCAGGGATAATCTGAACTTCATCCTGGGGGAAGTGCGCTGGTGGGCACTTCCTGTGGCTTTCTGGGGGAGCCAATGGTTTCCCGCCCCTGTCTGCATTCAGTTTGTATAAGTGGTACGAGTACCTTTTTGGTCCGGCGCAGTTGAGTCTTAGGATCACGCCCCTCCCAGACAGGGTTTGGCGAAAAAGGAACGTAAGCTATCACTGTGTCTACTACCCACCGTAGCGTTTGGTAGCGAAATAGTTGTGTTCGAAACGGTAGAGGTTTACTACACAGCACTAGTCGGGTCGCAGTTTTTATTAAAAACCCAGGTCATGGCAATAACGTGAAAAAGGTCATAAAGGTGTATAGTTATCACTTCATAGCACTTCGTAGCTAAGCAAGGAACGATCCAACGAAAATTTTGAAGGAAACGGTGAGTGCACGTGCCTATCGGAAAGGTGAAGTGGTACGACGCTGAACGCGGTTACGGCTTTGTCTCTAACCCGGGCAACGAGGACTGCTACGTCAGCAAACAAGTACTACCCGACGGGGTGGAAGAACTCCACCAGGGCCAACGCATCGACTTCGACTTCGCAGCCGGACGCCGCGGCCCCCAAGCGCTGCGGGTGAAAATCCTAGACACCCCCCGCGTCTCTAAAAAACCCCAGCATAAATACGAACCAGAAAAGCTCCACGGCATGGTCTCTGACCTTGTGACCCTCCTAGAGTCTAAAGTCCAGCCACTCCTGCGGTCAGGGCGTTACCCCGACCGCAAAACTGGCCACCAAGTCGCAGAAATCCTCCGCGCCGTGGCCAAAGAACTAGACAGCTAACAACTCGCATAACACCCATACCACCTGCTAGTCAGTGACTTTCACAGACCACACCACCGAGTAGGGCGTTTCTTCCCCGGCATCGTTATGCCCAACCATGGCGGTGGAAATTTCCACCACCACCAGACGGGGGCGCGTGGTGCTGTCTGCGGTGCGTGGTTCCGCAGAACCCGACACCTCCACCTCTTGCTTCTCGTGAGCTTTAAACGAAGATTGGTCGTTGGCGGCAGGGTCGTCGTAAATGGTCAGTAGTGACCAGCCCTGGTCATAGACCTCTTTGGGCACGGTGACCTTCACTTTGTCTTGCTCGCCAAGGCGCACCTCCGGAACTGAGTTTTCAGCACAGGTGGTTCCAGGTTCACACACCGTAAATGGGCTGATTTTTTGTTCCCCCGACGGTGCAGACACCGTCAACTGAATGTCTCTGCGGTTCTGGGCCTGGGCGATTGTTCCACCAACGCTGGAACGTGATGGAAATTGCCACAACAGCGATCACAGCCACCGTCAACATCAGGAATTGCGTGAGGTTTCTGCGCCGTGTCTTTTTGCTGCCCGTCTTTTTGCTGCCCATAGTCCAAAATCCTAACCATCAGTGCTGTGGGTGGTGTCACTGGGGGACAAAGCGCACCTCATAAAGCTGCGGCCACCGCTTGCCGCCCACAAGAAAACGATCCGTACCTGGGATGTGCGCAATACCGTTCAACACATTGTTGGGGTCCGGTGCGGCGTTGCTGGCCAGTGTGGAGGCATCAATGGTGTCGGTGACGTTGCCTGACGCGGCGTCGATACGCACGATTTCGGAAGTGAGAAAACGGTTGGCGTATATGTGTCCGTCGGTACAGTCCAGTTCGTTGAGCTTGTCTAGCGGAGCGCCGTCGCGGGTGACCTGGATGCGCTCGCGTTCCACAAAGGTGTCCGGGGCAAGGATGCGCAGTTGGGAGGTACCGTCGGACATAATGAGGCGGTCCCCGAAGGAACATAAGCCCCAACCCTCGCCGCTGTAGTTCGTGCGGGCCACCTCGGCGAGTGATGTCGCGTCACGCTTGACCGCCGTGCCGTGCCGCCAGGTCAGCTGCCACACATGATCCCCAGCGCGGGTAATTCCCTCGCCGAAAAACTCGCGGTCTAGGGGAACCGACTGCTGTTCTTTGCCGTCAAGAGAACTGCGGTAGACACGGCTTTCGCCCTCCTGGCCGGTGCTGATCAGCAGCGAATCCCCATCAACCTCAAGACCCTGGGTAAAACTTGACTGGTCAAAAGGATGCGTAGCGACGACCTCGACCCCCATGGTGGGTTGTGCGGTGACGCTCGTTGGTGGTTGCTGCCTCTGGTCGGCGGTGTCCGTGGAGGAACTACACGCCGCAAGGGTTGCCGTGAGGCTCAGCGCCACGACAATCCCAGCGAGTGTGCCGTGAGTGGTTCTGCGGTGAGAGAGGGGATGGCGGTAAGCGTTCATGAACAACATCATGCCTTAAAATAATCCGGTGCCAACCTCACGTCACCCATCACCACATCGCCGACGCGCTCGCAGCGCCGCCCGCACGCCAGCGTTTCTCCACGGTGACAACGCAGTGGCGGTTGCCCGCGCGGCGCTGATCGAGGAAGGCGGTGCGGCTGCGGTTGGGGAGCATGTGTCCGTGATATCCCACGGGGACGGCCTAGCGGAGCACCGTTTCGCGGCGACGGTACCTGGTTACTGCGGGTGGGAATGGTGCGTGATCCTTGCCTGCGTGCCGGGGTCGAACCGTATCACCGTCAACGAGGTGGCGTTGCTTCCTGGAGCGCAGGCGCTGCAGGCCCCCGCGTGGGTGCCGTGGGCGGATCGGGTGCGGCCCGGCGATCTGAAACCTGGTGACCTGATGCCGCCGCGTTCCGACGACCATCGGCTTGACGACGCCCCGGCGGGTCACCCATCACAAAAAATACTCAGCCCCGAAGGCCTGCATACTACGATGGCTCGGTGGCGTAGCGGTGATTTTGGGCCCCGTTCTGAATTTGCTAGGAAAGCGGAAGAACACTGCGCTACCTGCGCGTTCTATCTACCCATGCCCGCGCCAGCCGGGACAGCCTTCGGCGCGTGCGTCAACGAGTTCTCCGCCGACGGGCGCATCGTCCACTCCGACTACGGGTGCGGTGCCCATTCCAACACCCGTGCCAATGAAACATCAGTGGTGGAGAAACCCTTTGATGATGGTAATTACTAGGAAATGACGAGCATTAGACGACGTCCGCCTGCTCCCACAGCCATCGGTTGACTTCTTCTGATGTGGGCACCTGGGCTGCGGCGGCCCGACCAGCCGGAACATCAATCACATCCCCGTATTCGGCCCATGCTGTGACCAGTCGAATACCAGAAAACGCGTTGAGATCCCACACTTCCGCTTCATGAAGCTCCTGGAGGGTAAACCCTTCAGTCCGTTCCACCACTGTCATACCGCACTGTTGCAGATAGGGAATCACCTGGGCTGCGGTGATCGAACGTAATGTGCGAGGGTGTGTGCTCACCGCAACCTTGTTGCCGTGGAGCGCAATCAGATGGGCGTAAATCCCCTCAATGATGCGGCCGCTAGGGGCTTTGAGCAGGCCCTCATCCGCGCCGCGACCCTTGGTAATGTTCATGCGGGTGGATAACCACATCAGGTCGGGGCCTTTGACCTGAGGTTGGCGGCGCTCGTCGTTATGGGGGTGTGCGTCCATGATGATGTGGGATTTGATGGTGCGGTCGGGGCGCACGTCTATGGTCCATGATCCCGTATCGGCCCAGATAATGGGGTTAATGGCGTGAGCGCCGCTGGCGGCGGCATCGTGGACGCGTTGACGCAGCTCTGTGCGCAGCCGCTGGCTTTCAGCTTCAGACAAGCCCAAGCGTTCAAGATGCCCGGCCAGGTTGCGTACCTTGCCGTCACGGACGCGAAAGGAGGTAGCTCTCACAGATCTTCACTCGCTTCCAGCACTAAGCGTAATGGCAACATCTTTACAAGCACCTCTTCGTATTCTGCATCTGCATCGCTCAACCTGGTCACCGCACCGCCAGCCCCATAGTGCACAACAGCATCCTGAACCACGGCTGTGCGGATTAAAATATTAAAATCCACGTCACCGTTGGCGGAGACGTAACCAAGGCAACCAGAGTAAAACCCACGAGGTGCAGCTTCTAACTCGGCGAGAATATCCATACTTCGTTGTTTCGGAGCGCCCGTCATGGAACCGCCAGGAAACGCTGCTAGCACCGCGCCCAACGACTGCATAGGTGTTGCTGCATGAGGCAACCGCCCTTGAATAGTGGATATCATCTGGTGAACCCGGCTGAAAGTGTACACCTCGCATAGTTCGGGGACGGAAACAGATCCGGGGAGGCAGGAACGTGCGAGATCATTACGCAGAAGATCCACAATCATGAGGTTTTCCGCGCGGTCCTTCACGCTGTGCTGCAGCTCAGCCTTCAACGCTGCATCTTCCTCGGCCGTCGCCCCACGTGGACGGGTGCCCTTAATCGGGCTTGCCGTTACCAGCCCGTCCCGCACCTGCACGCAACGCTCTGGGGAGGATGAGAGCACCGCATAGTCGGGTGTGAGCCACAGCCCGGCCATCGGTGCGGGTGCCACCGACCGCAGACGAAGATACAGGTCCAGCACATCTGCAGGTGTGGTCAGTCCTGTGACCGGTGCCGATGCCGAGGTGGTCAGACATAACTCGTAGCTTTCCCCGCGATCTATGAATTCTTGACAGCGGCGCACCAACGCTACGTACTCCTCGCGGCTATGCCGCAGAGTGATGGGACCAGCATCCACCGGGCCTGTGGGTGTGACCTCCTCGCTGTGTGAGGGAAGCGGTGGAGGTGCGGCGTCAATACCCGCGCGCTGCATGAGGAAACACCGCCCGCACTCATACTGTAGAACGACCTCGGGGGCAAGCAGCTTCTCCTCGGAATCAACGTGGGATGGCAAGGCGCCGTCCCAGCCGCCGGTGGCCTCGTAGCGCAGTGCCCCCAGTGCTCCAGGAATAAAGTTGAGAGCCGTTTCAGCGCTGTCCGGGGTGAGGTGGCCCGGTGGAATATCAACGGGGTGAACCAGGGTGTGGCCAGCTGCGATGATGTGTGTTCCTGATGGGTCCGTCGCGGTGTCCAGCCAGCACACATACGGGTAATGCTCGGCCCACAGCGTTGCGACGGCCGTTGGGTGAGGTGAGTAGTCAAGCTCGGCGCGGTGCCAGAGCGGCGTGCGCAGTACTCCGGCGGCCTCAATAAGATTGCGCATCAGGTGCTCACCAGCTGCAGTCCCTATGGATTCGGGGTGAAACTGCACGCCCCAATGTGGACGGTCAGTGCGGCGCAGAGCCATGATAGTGCCGTCGTCCGCGCGGGCCAGCACCTCAAGAGGGGCGTCACCGTCGGCATCAAGTGTGACATCCAGGGAGTGGTACCGAATCACCCTCATGGGTGAGGAAATTCCCTCAAACATACCGGTTGAGTTGTGGATCACATTGCTAGCGAGGCCGTGCATCGGGGCCGTCGCCCGCTCTACTCGAGCGCCCGCTTCCAGCGCAATGGCCTGATGCCCCAAACATACCCCAATGACCGGGGTTGTCTCCTGCTGAACCGCCAGTGTCGACGCCCCGATATCTTCGGCTACCCCAGGGTGGCCAGGGCCGGGAGAAATGACAATTAAGTCGGCGTTGTCCAAGGTAGACGCCGTTAAATCCGGGGAATTATTCGGCAGAATTGTCGGGGAAATGCCTACCGCGCGCCAGATAAGGTCACCCAGCAAATGGGTAAAAGAATCGTGGTTATCAATAAGTAGAATCTGCGGGGGAGCAGAAGTGATAAGAGGCTGTGTTGGTGAGTGCATTGAATAACCAGAAATTTTTTATGTTCTACCAGAGGCTACGCAGTTGCCGAATGGCCAGTTTAGTGCCATTGTAACCGGTGGTGCATTATCACAAATTGTGCCACCACATCTTAAATAACAATAGGGAGAACTCACAATGACTGGGAGCTCAAGCAGCGCTCAGGGTACCAGCACCCTTGATCGTTTCTTCCACATCACTGAACGCGGCTCCACGGTAGCAACCGAAGTCCGCGCGGGTCTGGTGACTTTTTTTGCCATGGCCTACATCATCATTCTTAATCCCCTGATTATCGGCACTACGGAAGACCACACAGGCCATGCGTTGGGTATCCCACAGGTTGCGGCGGCAACGGCACTGGCAGCAGGCGTGATGACCATCGCCTTCGGCCTGATCGCCCGCTATCCTTTCGGCATTGCCACCGGCCTGGGCATCAACACACTTGTTGCCGTGACCTTAGTGTCGGGGGAGGGGTTGACCTGGCCGGAAGCCATGGGGCTGGTGGTCATTGACGGCATCATCATTGTGCTCCTCGCGATTTCTGGGTTCCGTGTGGCTGTGTTCAACGCCATTCCCCGTGAGCTCAAAGCAGCCATGGGTGTGGGTATCGGCCTGTTCATCGCCATGATCGGCCTAGTGGACGCTGGTTTTGTGCGTCGTATCCCCGATGCCGCAGGCACCACCGTTCCCGTTGGGCTGGGCATCAATGGGTCCATCGCATCCTGGCCAACCTTCGTATTTGTGGTGGGGTTGATTATGTGTGGCATTCTCGTGGCTAAGCAGGTGCGCGGTGGGTTGTTCATCGGCATTGTGCTCACCACTGTTTTAGGCATGATCATTGAGGCCGCCACCGGTGCTGGCCCCTCAGTAGTGGACGGCAAACCCAACCCCACCGGCTGGAACCTAGCCGTGCCCACCATTCCGAGTTCCTTTGGTGGCTTGCCTGACCTCTCACTGGTTGGGGCAGTAGATTTGATTGGTGCGTTCTCCCGCATTGGAGTGCTCTCGGCCTCCCTCCTGGTGTTTACTCTGGTGTTGGCTAACTTCTTCGACGCCATGGGAACCATGACTGCGCTGGGCAAGCAGGCGGGGCTGGTTGATGAAGATGGCAACCTCCCCGACATGAAGAAGGCCCTGATCGTTGAAGGTGCCGGAGCGATTGTGGGCGGTGGCGTATCCGCGTCCTCTAATACCGTCTACGTTGACTCCGCTGCAGGCATTGCTGACGGTGCTCGCACCGGCCTCGCCAACGTGGTCACCGGCGTGTTGTTCCTGCTAGCCATGTTCCTCACGCCGCTGTACGAGATTGTCCCCATTGAAGCGGCCTCTCCGGTGCTGGTCATCGTGGGTGCCCTGATGATGGCGCAGATCAAGGATATTGATTTCTCCCAGTTCCACATCGCGCTACCAGCGTTTTTGACCATCATCATCATGCCGTTCACCTACTCCATCGCCAATGGCATCGGTGTCGGCTTTATTACCTACGTACTGGTTGCCGTGGCCACGGGCCGCGCGAAAACCGTGCACTGGTTGCTGTGGCTGATCGCAGCTCTGTTCCTGGTGTACTTTGCTATTGATCCGGTGATGTCCGCCGTAGGATAATGCTCATGTTCATCACCGACCCCGGCGACCCGCGCCTTGATGATGTTCGCGACCTCAACAGCTCTGATAGCCGCCCAGACCTGCCAGGCGGCAAAGGGCTGGTGATCGGGGAGGGGCCACTGGTGGTCGGCCGGATGCTGGAATCCCGGTTTCCCGTGCGGAGCATCGTCGGATTCGCGCCGAAACTGCACACCTTCCTGGATACACACCAGGTGCCGGATGACGTGCCGGTCTACGAGGTTCCCCGAGAGGTGCTTGCTCAGGTCGCCGGGTTTGACATGCATCGTGGACTTGTTGCCGCTGCTGATCGCGCCCCCGCGTTGAGCGTGGACGAGGTTATCCGCGATGCCAGCACAGTGGCGGTGCTGGAGGGGTGGGGACCACGAAAACATTGGCTCGCTGTTCCGCAACGCGGCAGGTATGGGGGTGGACGCCATCTTGTTCGGCGCGGGCTGCGCCGACCCCCTCTACCGCCGCGTGGTTCGGGTATCCATGGGGCATGTGCTGCGGCTTCCGTTCGCACACCTCGGTGGCACCACCACGACGTGGCAACGCAGCCTGAGCCAGCTTCATCACGCTGGGTTCCACACCGTCTCACTCACCCCCGACGCAGGTGCCGTGGACCTTTCCACCGCACTTGTCGACGCCCAGCACACGCCCTATCCACGGTTGGCGCTGCTCGTAGGGGCTGAAGGTCCAGGTCTCACCGAACACGCCATGCGCGCCACCCATACCCGGGCACGGATACCTATGTCGGAGGGGACCGATTCACTCAATCTGGCAACGGCTGCGGCCATTGCCTTTTATGAGCGTTTGCGCTCGTGAGGGTCGTCGGAATCCTCGGGGAAATCCTCAATGGGTTCGTAGGCGAGGATGTCCGCCTGATCACTGATATGGTCGCTGATGCCTTCGGTGATTTCGGCGACCTCGAGGATCTCAGTATCCGTGGTTTCTATCTCCTCTGAAAAGTCTTCTTCTGGATAATCCCCCAAGTACTCCGGGTTGTTGCCGCGTCGGCGAAGTCGCCTGGCTAAACGTTGGGTGCGTGGTTGATTTGGGTCGCGGTCGGTGTGCCGAATCTTTTCATGCAGACTCGACCCGAACTCCCGAAACCGGATGCGCGTGGTGTCCCGGGCGGAACCTAACGCGCGCAATCCCCGCTGGGCGATGCGATTTAAGGGGTTGGGGTCCTCAAGCTCGCCATCTTCGTAGTCATCATAGTCACGGGTTGCGGGATTAAAACCCAACTTGTTGGATGCTGCCGCAACCAGATCACCGATATTGCGTTGCTTTGGGTTGTCCACCACCTTCGGTTCTGGGCGACCGTCAATGGCGTAGGCGACAATGTTGATGTCCGGTCCGTCGGGGGAGACGGGCACACCGATCCATTCTTGCTGGGCGGTGTCCACCAGATCGATGGGGTTGAAGGGGAGGTTGTTGCTGCCGACTTCCGGGGCATCGTCGTCGCTATTCCAATAGCGGTGTTCAAAGTCCTCCGGGAAGCCAATATCCTCGTAGACGCGATTGCGCCGGGCGCAGAACGAACGTTTCAATGTCCCGCCGCGCCAATGCGCAATCCCGCCCAAACCGGTGGACGGGTTGGCAGCCAACGCGTACACGTCGGTCGCAGGAATAGAAGTGAGCAGTCGTGCATCCAGCTCGGAAAGCTGGTGGGCGTTATTGATCACCGTCTGCACGATGGCCACCCCTGGGTAGCCTCCCACGTAGAACTCCCCGGGGAGGCGGGCACGGATCGGTTCAAGTCAAATTGCCCAATGGGAGTGATTGGCCAGGCCGGGTTCAGGTGGGCCAGATATTTGCGGCCATACCCACGGTCAGCTTTGGGTTCGGCACGGAGCGTACGTGCGGGTTCGGCGGCCGTAATAAACCAGAGTGTTACCACGGCGTCGTGACGCGCGACCATGGACCTCAGCTTTCGTCTCGTTTAGGGGAACGCTTGGTGGAGGGGCGGACACCCAACAAAATATCCTCCCACCCTGGGGTGACAGCCTTGCGGCGGCGTCGTGACGGCGAGGGGGTCGGTGCCGGGTGCGCTGGGCGGTGCACCGGACCTGTATCGTCGGGGCCGTCGTCATCATCGGTGATCACGGGCAGATCGTCCCTGGTGTCCTCCACCGAGGGGGTCGTCGGCACGCGGGATAAGCTGCGGACCGGCTGCGCAAACGACGGATCGATGAGGTCCGCCGCATTAGCGTTCCGGGCAACAACCGTCAACGTGCCATTCTTGCGGTGGAAAGTCCACTCGGCGGAATTGTGGGAAATGCCGGACTGCCAGGTTACCCGAACCACCCATTGGTGAGCGGGGTCACGGTAAGCGTCCCACTCGGTGGTGGTTAAATCCAAACCTCGTGCGGCGAAAGCCGTGGCCAGGACCTCCCAGAGGGTGAGCTTGGCGGGGCCGTCGTCACGCACAGGGTTCGCCTGCTTCGCCTGCTGAGCAATGCTCGCACGATCTGCCAGCACGGGATGTGCAAACGGTTCGATGCGGCTGACCGGAACACCGATCTCGGCGGCAAGTTCAGTCAGTGACGCCCCACTGCGGATCCGGTCCTGAATCTCCCGCGGGCGCATCGTCAGCGGTGCCGAAAGCTGCGGATCTGGCTGCTTGGAGTGCGTATCCTTATCCGCGTCTTCTTCCGGTGTGACTCCAGAAAGATGCTCCGGTAGATTTTTCGGAAGGTTCGGCGTCTCCTGCGGTGTGTCCGCCATCTCCACCACATTCTGTTGTTTCTCCGATGGCTCCAGCTCAGTGGTTGCGACCGGAAGTTCAACGGGTTCCTCGTGCTCCACAACGCGCGGAGCGGGAGGGTTTGGTGGAAGACATCGTCAGGCGAGGTCAAAATCTCCAGCAAGGAATCATCTACTGCCAGAAAAAATTCCTCATCCGAGTCAGCGGCGCGGAACACAAGCGATGTAGCTGTGGACTCATTGGCAACGAGGTGCACTTCGCGCATGCGGACTCTCCTCAGGGCTAAACGTGACTGTTGTTATTTACAGACCACCATAACCCACAAAGGCGCAGGAACGTGGGACTCCATACGCCCGTGTGTGCCAATTTTTAGGCGTTTTTAGGAGTTCGCGTAGCCGCTATTCACAATAAAGTCGATCGCCTGGGTTAACGTCCGAACATCAGCAGAATCGATAGCGGGGAACATGCCAATCCGCAACTGATTGCGACCCAGTTTGCGGTACGGCTCTACGTCCACAATGCCGTTAGCCCGCAGCGCGGAAGCAATCTTTGCGGCATCAATGGAATCCGCAAAATCAATGGTACCCACCACCAGCGAACGCTTCGCAGGGTCGGTGACGTAGCACGATGCCACCTCGTGGTTATCCGCCCAGCCGTACAGAATCGAGGATGATTCCGTGGTGCGATCCACCATGCCTGCCAGGCCGCCATTGTTATTCATCCACCGCACCTGATCGTCCATGAGTAGCAGTGTGCTCACAGCCGGGGTGTTGTAGGTCTGGTTTTTGCGGGAATTATCCACCGCCGTTTGCAGGTTCAAAAACGCTGGAATGAAACGGTCTGAGGCAGCAATCTTTCCGATACGCTCGATCGCTGCCGGACTCATGGCGGCGAACCACAGACCACCATCAGAGGCGAAGCATTTCTGCGGAGAGAAGTAGTATGCATCGACCTGCGACATATCCACTGGCAAGCCGCCAGCACCAGAGGTGGCATCAATGGCAATCAAGGCATCCGTATCCGGTCGGGTCACCGGAACCATGGCACCTGTCGACGTCTCATTGTGTGCCCACCCAATCAGGTCACAGCCCTCCATGGGTTGCGGTGCTGGTGCGTCACCCGGCTCGCTGGACACAACCGTGGGTTCCTCAAGCCAGGGGGCCTTCTTTGCGGCCGAGGCGAACTTCGAGGAAAATTCACCGAAACTCAAATGTCCCGACTTTTTCTCAATCAGACCGAACGTAGCGGCATCCCAGAAAGCAGTGGCTCCGCCCAGGGACAGGATAATCTCGTAGTCCCTCGGGAAGTTGGAACAGCTCACTCAACCCTCGCGGATGGAGCCCACCACGTTCTTCACTGCAGGCTGGCGGTGGGAGGTGCCCATGATGCCTGGGTTGCCCTTACTGACGTTGGTGATTTGGGAGTCCCGGACCTTTGAGGGGCCGCAGCCAAAGCGGCCGTCGTGGGGAATGAGTTCGGCGGGCAGGGTAGGGGTAGTGGTGTCAGACATATTCACAGCACTTTCTTGATGAATGTTTGCAGCTTGCTCATGGCTAGTGTGCTCATGGCTTCGGTGAGGATCTGGACCTACTTTAGTACTGAACGTTGCCATTATGAATGGTCTTACTTTCTTCGGGGTTAGGTTTCACGGTTTTTGATACCTGCGCATGTGGTGTCGATAGGCATCGGGGGTATCTGTCGGGGGAAGTGATCTAGGCGATGTGAACAGTAAAAAGGGAGGTGAGTTAAGGTGCTGTAGAAATGTGACTAGCGTCTCAAACTGAGATGTCATTTCCATCACATATTTTGCTACACTGTGGGTTATTCCACGCACCAAGATGCTGTAAAAATAGTCTCCGTGACTACAAAAATTGCTGTTCATGGTAGGTAAACGCGGTTCGGTGCAGTGGTGACAACTAAACAATGAATGACGGACCAGCCGTCAGGCTTGCATTTCAGCATTCCACTGCCAACAACCCACCATTTTGTGGCGATACCGCGATGGTGGGGAAGCCGCTCAAGATTTTTCGTTCGTGTGGCTAAAAAGAGTATCTCCGGTATAGCGTGTATGCATGCCCATCAGGGCGTATGTTGGGGCTGGTTTACGGCTGGTTCAACGACAGAAGTGTGAAAGGGAAACTGTGGCTACTGAGAACAATAAGGCTGTGCTCCACTACCCGGGCGGCGAGTTCGAGATGGACATCATCAGCGCAACCGAGGGCAACGACGGCATTGCGCTGGGGAAAATGCTGTCCGAGACAGGTCTGGTCACCTACGACCCAGGTTATGTCAGCACAGGCTCCACGCAGTCTGCCATCACCTTCATCGACGGCGATAAGGGGATTCTGCGCTACCGTGGCTACTCCATTGAAGACCTCGCAGAGCACGCGACCTTCAACGAAGTCAGCTACCTGCTTATCAAAGGCGAACTTCCCACCCAGGAGCAATTACTGCGCTTCAACGACTCTGTCCGCCACCACACCCTGCTGGACGAAGACTTCAAAGCACAGTTCCGAGTCTTCCCACGCGACGCGCACCCCATGGCCGTGCTGGCCTCCTCCATTAATATTCTGTCCACCTACTACCAGGACGAACTCAGCCCCCTTGACGAGGAACACCTCGACCTGGCCACCGCACGACTTCTCGCCAAGGTGCCCATGCTTGCGGCCTACGCACACCGCGCCCGCAAAGGCCAGCCCTACATGTACCCCGATAACTCCCTCAATGCGCGGGAAAACTTCCTGCGCATGATGTTCGGCTTCCCCACAGAGCCATATGACGTTGATCCGCTCTTGGTCAAAGCCCTTGACCAGTTGCTCATCCTGCACGCCGACCACGAGCAAAACTGCTCCACCTCCACGGTGCGTATGGTCGCCTCCGCGCAGGCCAACATGTTTGTGTCTGTGGCAGCCGGCATCAACGCACTGTCTGGCCCTCTCCACGGTGGTGCCAACCAGGCTGTGCTGGAAATGCTGGACGAGATTCACGCTCAGGGCGGCGATGCCACCGACTTTATGAACCGGGTGAAGAACAAGGAACCCGGCGTGCGGCTCATGGGCTTCGGACACCGCGTGTACAAGAATTATGACCCGCGCGCCGCGATCATTAAGAAGACCGCACACGAGGTGCTGGAAAAGCTTGGTGGGGACTCCCTGCTTGAACTGGCTCTCAACCTGGAAGAAATCGCGCTGGCAGACGACTACTTTATCAGCCGCAGGCTGTACCCCAACGTGGACTTCTACACCGGCCTGATCTACCGCGCCATGGGATTCCCCACGGACTTCTTCACCGTGCTGTTCGCCATGGGCCGTCTGCCCGGCTGGATTGCGCAGTACCGTGAACTGGTAGAAAACCCCGCATCCAAGATTTACCGTCCGCGCCAGATCTACGCGGGCGAAGGTTACCGGGCGTTTGTGCCGCGCAACGAACGCTAAAAATAACACCACAAAAGGGCTGGCTCTATCGCGCACCACGTACACTGGTGGGGATAGCTCCAGCCCTTTTTGGCATTTTCACTGACGATCATAAGGAGAGTGCGCCTGATGGAAAAGCCTCACGTCGAAGCGAAAACAGCTCCGGCCCCAGAGGACGTGGTCATCGCCGACCTGATTGAGGGCGACGGCCCAGAAGCCCAACCAGACGGCTATGTTGAAGTCCACTACGTGGGCGTTGATTACGAAACAAACCAGGAATTCGACTCGTCCTGGGACCGTGGCGGTCCGGTTGGGTTCTGGCTGAATGGGCTGATTGCTGGGTGGCAGGAAGGCATCCCAGGTATGAAAGTCGGCGGTCGGCGTGAACTCATCGTCCCGCCGGAAGCTGCCTATGGCCCCGAAGGCGGCGGCCACCCACTGGCGGGCCGCACGCTGGTGTTCATCATTGATTTGATCGGCGTCGGTTAGCTTTAGATTCGGCTAGCGACGCCGCGACCATCGGCGTTTACTGGCCGGTTACTGCCGCTGCTTGGACGGCGGCACTCACTGCGGGAGCCACCCGCGTATCAAGGGGGGAGGGGACAATGTGCTCCGCGTCCAGCTCATCGCCCACAATGTCGGCGATAGCACGGGACGCGGCAAGCTTCATAGCGGAGGTGATCTTCGGGGCACCCGCCGCTAACGCGCCGTGGAAAACACCCGGGTAGGCCAGCACGTTGTTGATCTGGTTGGGCATGTCCGAACGGCCCGTAGCCACCACGGCACCATATTTGTAGGCCAGTTCCGGGCGAATTTCTGGATCTGGGTTGGCCAGTGAGAACAAAATCGGATCGGGGGCCATGCGCTGCAGCTCTCGTTCCCCCACATGGCCGCGGGACAATCCGATGAAGGTGTCGGCCCCGTCAAGAGCTTCGGAAATTCCGCCCCGAATGCGGCGGGGGTTAGTGATCTCCGCGAGTTCTGACTTCACGCTGTTGAGTGGCGTGCGCTCCGGGTGAATGATGCCGCGGGAGTCCAAAAACAACCACATCCTTCACGCCAGCAGCGATCAACATCTTTGCGCAGGCGACGCCGGCTGCGCCCGCGCCGGAGATGACTACGCGAAGGTTCTTCAGGCGACGGCCCAGCAGCGTACAGGCATTACGGAGGGCGGCGGTGGCTACCATGGCAGTGCCGTGCTGATCATCATGCATAACGGGAATGTTCAGGTGATTCTTCAGCCGCTTCTCCAGCTCAAAGCACCTAGGCGCGGAAATATCCTCCAAGTTGATTGCGCCGAAAGAGGGTGCGATGCGGCAGATGGTGTCAAACATTTCGTCCACATTGGTGGTGTCCAAGACGATCGGGACACCGTTGAGACCAACGAAGCGTTGGAACAACTGGGCCTTACCTTCCATCACGGGCAGTGCCGCCTGCGGGCCGATGTCGCCCAAGCCCAGCACAGCAGTCCCGTCCGTAATGATGGCCACGTTGCGCCCTGCCCACGTGTAGTGGTGTGCGAGGGAAGGGTCCTCATGAATGGCTTCGCACACGCGCGCCACACCGGGGGTGTAGGCGATGGACAAGTCGCGGATGGTTTCCAGGTTCAACCGAGAGGTTGTTGCGATTTTTCCACCCTGGTGGGCGTTGAAAATTCTCGGCATCGGTGAGGTCAGCGAACTCGTGTGACGTGCCATGGATGCCGGGAACATCGGCGCTGATGTGGTCGGTACTGCTTGAATCGGACATAAACCCACTTCCTTGGTGTGGAAAGCAACAAATTGTGCGGCGTTCTTACAGATAACTTAGGTGATCGTCATTAATCTACGGTCAAGAATGTGAGAAAGGCAACAGGGTAATGTTTGGTTGTGTGGCACCGGGCATCTGACTCCCAGCTAGAAGTTGTGATGTTCCGGCTTGTTATGGGCGGGCACCATTCCAGAAAACATAATGAGCTTTCCGTTCAGGGTTGCCCATATGTGCTGAAGTACGGTGTTGTCGAAGCTCGTGGTGGTCCCCAGCACCACCTCCACCTCCGAACCATTCGCGGTGGGGAAGAAAGTGCTGTTCAAGAACATGCACGTTACGCAACCCCCGGCGCGGATTATCGCCAGTAATAAATTGTTGCGGAATGCGCAAAAACTCCGTCAACGGTTTTATTTCCCCAGTCCCCATTGTTAATGCTGCCATGTGGGGGTGTGCTCGGAAATGTGGTTGGGGGAACGTATCTAAAATGGAATAGCTGTACTCACCGTGGGTGTCTATGAGTTTTTGTATCTCCGCCTGATATTCCTTGGGCTGATAATCCGGCTTTTTGCTCAAGTCTATGGATTCCACGCAGAGGCGAGGTGTCCCTTCGACAACAAGAAGTGCGTAACCCGACCAGGGAAAGATGTCGGTGAATGTCCATAATGCCACGTCGTGGGTGAAATAGGTGTGCAGCACTGGGGTTGGGGGTGGCAGGGTATCCGGCGCCGCAAACGACAAGTACCAGGCATGTTCGTCGAAGGTGCGGAGGAGATGGTTGCCTCTGCCAAACCCTAATGTGCGGGAACGGTCGCGCTGAACGCTGTGCCCTTTTTGGTATGCAATGGCTGTTTCGTAAAGGCGGTCGAGCCATGCTTGTGGGTTATTATGCGAGACATTCATAATAACACCATAGGCTTATATAAGGCGTTTTGCTAGCGACTCATAATGTTGAAAACGTTGCTCCCTACCAACGCGTTGTGGGGACGTCTCTAATTCCTTTATGGTGTGCTCAATATAAAACATTGTTCGGCGAACAAACTCTTCTGGTTCTGCAGCTGCATCGCCTTTTTCGGGAATGATGTCATCAACAATTCCGGCGCTCACAAGCGCCCGCGCGGACACTCGTTGTTCTTCCATCATGCGCGGGGCATGGGAGGTATCGCGATAGATAATTGCCGACGCGCCTTCTGGGGGAAGAGGGGAGAGCCACGCGTTTTCTGCCGCGAGCACGCGATCCGACGGCAGCATGGCCAGTGCGCCACCTCCACAGCCCTGCCCGAGGATGATGGACACGGTGGGTACATCGACGTCGACAAGCTCCCCCAGTGTCCGTGCAATGGAGCCGGCCATGGCGTTTTCCTCGGCGTGCTGTGATAGCTCCGCGCCGGGAGTGTCGATAATACTGATCAGCGGTAGTTGCAGTTCATGCGCCAGCTGGATGCCACGCCGCGCCATACGAAGCGCCGATGGTCCCAGCGGATGCCTGCCCAGCGGCGGTTGTTTGTGCCGGTCCTGGCCGATCAACACCGCCGGACGAGAGCCAATCCGCGCCAGCATCACCGTTACTGCGCGGGAGGTGCGGCCGTCGCCCGTTCCACTCAACGCCACCGTGTTCGGAGACAGTGCCTCCACTAGATGCCGCAACCCAGGGCGTTCCGGGTTTCGGGTGATGGTGATGCTCTCCCAGGCGCTGCGCTCTACGCTCACTTCCGTGTCCAGCACACGGGTATCGACGTCTTGCTCCTCCTTCTCCGCAGGAAACAGCACCGACACAATCTTCAGCACGGCCGTTCGCAGCTGTGACGGGGAAATCACGCCATCAATCACGCCGTGGCGGGCGAGGTTTTCCCCCGGTCTGCACGCCCTCCGGGATGGGAGTGCCTGTGGTCAGTTCCACCACACGGGGACCAAGGAAACCCAGCAGCGCGCCGGGTTCTGCGAACGTGAAATGCCCGGCCGATCCCCAGGAGGCCAGAACTCCGCCGGTGGTGGGGTTGCGCAGGTATACAAGGAACGGCAGGTTTTTGTCTTTGTGGCGGTATACAGCGGTGGTGATGGAGACCATCATGGCGAATGCTGGGCTGCCTTCCTGCATGCGTGTCCCGCCCGAAGAGGGGGAGATAAGCAGGGGAAGGCCAAGCTCGGTGGCGCGGTGAATGCCTGCGATGATACGGCGCGCGGTGGCAGCGCCGATGGAACCGCCAAGAAAGGAAAATTCGCTGAGAACGAAGGCAACTCGAACGCCGCCTACGGTGCCTTCACCGGTGATAACTGCCTCGTCAACGCCGGATTTTTCGCGGGCCCGGGCGAGATCGGCCTCGTAGCTGGGTGAAATACTGCCGTAGTCCGGGGGTGTGTCCCAGCTGATGAAAGAATCGGGGTCTAATACCTTGTTAATCAGATCGTGCGCGCTGGTGTGAGTCATTGTTACACCATAACGTGACGGGCAGGTGGGGTGACGGGAATTGTGGTAAGTAGGGGTGCCTGCGGGTGTGGCTGCTCCGGATATGTCAAGCTCACCTAAAGTTAGCTACATGAGTGTTTCGGTTCCGCAGCGCGAGGACTGCGTGACAGGTCTGGCGGCCTGAGCCAGAAGGACGTCGATACGCGGGTATCTCAGGGGCTGGTGAACCATTCCGTGCGCCGTACCGGGCGACGGACTGTGGACATTATCCGTAGTAACGTGTTCACCCGCATCAATGCGATGCTGGGAGTGTTGCTCATTATTGTGCTGTCTACGGGGTCTTGGATTAATGCGGCATTCGGGCTGCTTATTGTGGTGAACTCAAGCATCGGCATAATCCAGGAACTGCGGGCCAAACGAACTCTGGACCGGCTGACCATCGTGGGGGAATCAAAACCCACGGTGATACGAGAGGGCGAACATATATCGGTGCTGCGGGATGAGCTGGTGCTGGATGACCTCATTGATTTGGGCAGCGGCGACCAGCTGGTGGTGGATGGGGTGGTGCGCTCTGCCGACGGCCTCATGGTGGATGAATCCCTGCTTACCGGTGAGTCGGACCCGGTGCTTAAAAAACCAGGTGACGCCGTGTTCTCGGGGTCGTTTGTGTCCTCTGGTCAGGGAACCTACCAGGCCACCGCCATCGGTGACGATGCCTACGCTGCACGGCTGATCGCGGAGGCCGGGCGCTTCCAACTCACCGACTCACGCCTGCAGGCGGGCATCAACAGCATCCTGCAATTGATCACCTATCTGTTGGTTCCCACCGGCATACTCACCATATGGACACAGCTCAGCCGCACCGGCGCGCCGCTTCGCGACGCCCTGCTGTCCATGGTCGCCGCGCTCGTGCCCATGGTTCCCCGAGGGCTGGTGCTCATGACCTCCATCGCCTTCGCCGTCGGCGTTGTCCGACTGGGCCGACGAAACGCCCTGATCAATGAGTTACCTGCCATCGAAGGACTCGCGCGAGTCAACGTGGTGTGCACCGACAAAACCGGAACTCTGACCGAAAACCGCATGGAACTGGAACACATCCAACTCCTTGGTGACACCAGCCTTGACACTGTGCACCGCGTGTTGCAGGGATTTGTCGCTGCGGACAACCGGCCCAACGACACGCTCCACGCCATTGCGGAAGGCGTTGGTGACGAGGGACTTCGGCGACGACGTGCTGGATTGTGTGGCCTTCGACTCGGCCCGCAAATGGTCCGGGGTGTCGCTTGTCGAGCTAGGAGACTGGGTGCTCGGCGCGCCCGATGTGCTGCTGCCAGCAGGTTCGGAAACGCTGGAACAGGCCCAGCCTCTGGAAGAACGCGGACTGCGGGTGCTGCTGCTGGCGGCGGGTGACGGGGCGTCGACAATTGAACCCGTGGCGCTGGTGGTTTTGGGGCAGAAGCTGCGGCCCGACGCCGCTGACACCCTCGACTACTTCGAGCAAGAAAACGTGGAGGTCAAGGTGGTATCGGGTGACCATGCGACCTCCGTTGGGGCCGTGGCACACCAACTCGGCATCGTTGATCCGCCTATCGACGCCCGCACACTCCCCAGCGACCCACTCGCCTTCCGGGAGGCAGTAGTGAACGGGCGGGTGTTCGGGCGTGTGACCCCTGAACAAAAACGCGACATTGTGCATGCCCTCCAACAAACAGGCAGCACAGTCGCCATGACTGGCGACGGCGTCAACGATGTGCTTGCGCTCAAAGATGCCAATATTGGTGTGTCCATGGGGGCTGGTTCCCCGGCGACGCGTTCCGTGGCGCAACTCGTGCTGCTCGACAACGGGTTTTCCGCTTTGCCTCACGTGGTGGGGGAAGGGCGGCGCGTAATCGGCAACATCGAACGCGTAGCCAACCTCTTTCTCACCAAAACCGTGTACTCAGCGCTCATGGCGCTCATTGTGGCGATCTGGGGCGTGAGCTTCCCCTTCCAACCCATTCACGTGACCATGGTTGGCTGGTTCACCATCGGAATTCCCGCTTTCATACTGAGCCTTGCCCCCAACCACGAACGCGCCCGACCGGGATTTGTTGGCCGGGTGCTGCGGCTCGCTCTCCCCTCAGGGGCCATTATCGGCGGCCTAACCGTGCTGTTCTGGATTTGGGTCAACCCCGGTGTTGGTGCTGCTATAGAGGTGAGGCAGCAAGCCAGCACCGCCACCCTCGCGGTGCTGCTCATCATGGCGCTCTGGGTACTGTGCATCGTGGCCAGGCCCTACCAATGGTGGAAAATCGTGCTGCTGGCTGTGGCCATCGGGTTCTACGTCGTGCTATTCAGCGTGCCCGCGCTTGGATCCCTGCTTTTACTGGACAACTCCAACCACGGACTCATGCTGGAGGCCATCGGCGTGGGCGTTGGTGGGGCAGCGCTGATTGAAGCCTGCTGGCAGATATTCGGGCGGTGGAAAGGGAGGCTACTGCGGCGGATTATGCGAAATGGGGATTAAGCAGCGGAGAAGGACTGCACCACGCGGGTGATCTCCGTGATCTGCTGCGGTGTCAGGTTATTCACCGTCAGGTTGTGGAACGCCGGAATTTCACGAAGCTGCTGCAACTGCTGTGGTGTCAAATTCAGTGCCGAAGAGGATAGGTTTGCTGCTGTGGGACCGTTGTTGTGGGTAGCAGTTGTCGTCGGTTGCGCCCCGTTAGCATCGCCGGGAGCCCACTGACCCCAGTCTTTGGCGTACACGTTATTCACGTCCACCGTCACGCCGCCGACGCTCTCCTGCCAGCCAGCCTTCTGGTGAATAGTCACCTGCGGGTGGATCTGGCCCTCAGAACCCCAATCGTGTTGCCAGAAGAACTCGCCCAGGCCATCCTGAATCGCCCAGTTGATGGTGTTGTAGTTGCCGTAGATGCCCATAGAGTAACCCGCGTCAGACAGCAGTGTGCGGAATGTCTGCAGGTAAGGGCGGATCTGGTTGTCGTACTGCTCGCGGGTGGGGTTGTCATCAATGGCGACGTAGATCGGGCGGCCAGTCGGGCCACCAGCGGCACGATGAAGCTCAATCGCCTGCGGGGCGTGGACACGAGCACCCTCCGCGCCCTGTTTCCAATCCGCAGTCTCCTCCTTGCCGAACTGGTACACACTGGCAGTTTTCAGGCCGAGATTCGCCATAGCATCAGTTTCCTGCCTGGTCACAGGCTTGCCCAGCATCCACTCCGCGCCGGGGCGGCGCTGCGACACGTAGCGCACAGCACCAAGGAAACCACCATCCTTGACGGCCTGAGCATCTGGAACGCCAGCCGCGAAATCAATGACAGTTCCGACGATCGTGCCAGGCTCTGCTTTGGCAAACGGTGCGGTTGCGGTGGTGAGGGCACCAGCGGTGATGGTGAAAGCGGCTGCCTTGAGCAGGCTGCGACGGCTGATACGGGAAGCGAACATCGTGGTCATGTGCAGGTTCTTTCAGGTCTCGTGGAGGCGTTCGTTGTGGAGTTGGGTCTGGTGTTTGCCAAGGTTTTTGTGCTGTTGCTGGCCCCAAGCTCAACAAGAAAAACTTTAATTAACAGTAGTCACAATAGTAACAGTGGTGCACTGCTGTCAATGGGTTGGGGTGAGCGTTTCATGGATGTGGCGCCCGGGCGGTTTGTGAACGGTGCTGACATGCAGGGGATGGTGTGAAGTGTGCATACGCTGAGGTCTGAAAATGGGGTGTTTTGAGGCTTGACGGTATACATACTTCGCGGGGGTGGGTGGTTTGATAGAGCGTGCCGGCTGTGTGGCTGGTGATGATCTGCCAAACTGCCAAAAAAATCCAGGAAAAATAGCAGTTTGGTAGGGTGTGGCGGGCGGAAAAGCCTTGAACATCGTTAGTGCAAACATTTGCATAAAAATAGGTCCATCGCTGGGTACGGAAACAGGGTGTTTTCGGACCTGGCAGTAGACCTATATGACATGCATCTTGGGTTCTAGTGGTTGTGGGTAAGGTGCACAGTGGTTTTATGAAGAGTCTTTAGGGGTAGCGCCAATACGTGCTGCAATCGCAGATGAGAGTGGGTATGGGCGCTCGTGGGCGAGGATCTCGTTGAGGAGGCTGGTGCGTGTCATGTTTTCAGACGCTGCGATGCGGTGCACCGTGGATGTTATGTCCGTGATGCTGGTGACCCATTCACTGGCATAACGGGGAACAGCGTCTCCTCCCACGCCAATCTGAATACTCCGCCACTCCAGGCGATCTAGTGCTGCGGATCGTTCGGGGTCCCACTGGATCCGCACTGGTGATTCTGTCTTGAGCGCCGACCATTCTTCTTCTGTGGCATAGGTGTTGGGTTCATAATGCGATAGACATGAATGCGACAGTGCCCATTCAAATCCTTCTCGGGTGATGTCCACGGCAAGAACTCGCTCCTGACCAGGCTTGGTGGCCCATCCGCAGCGATACATCATCCACAAAAACGACGGTTTGATCCACGTCATGCGGTCAAGTGAAAAAGGTGGGATGAACCGGCCTGCTGCCACCGCCGCATCAGCGATCTCGGGGCGATAAGCCTGATATACGCGGACTATTTCTGAATCATAGCGTGCGCGGATCTGACGGTACGGCGGAGGCGCAAGGAAGCTGGTAGAAGAAGTGATATTTTGCATATGGTTAGGCTACGCCAGTGCGTTTTTGATGGGAACTTGCACCATATGCCCCCACATGCGCTAACCTTATGGAGTTCCGCCCTAGTAGCTCAGTGGATAGAGCACGGCTCTCCTAAAGCCGGTGTCGGAGGTTCGATTCCTCTCTGGGGCACTATGTAAAACGTAGGGTATTAGCCCAACGCAGTATCAACAACCACGCGCTTGCCATCAATGTCCTCGTCCCACTGTTGATAAAGCTCACAAGCACTCCACATAACATCGTCCCAGTTGGGAGTTGTGGGGTCCGAGCGGTGGCGTTGCGATACTCTGCGTCGATGAAGATCAACATCGCGCAGCACACATTCGAACTGTATAAGGTGGATGTCCATCTCAGCAGCGAGGTCAACGAAAAGTGCGCGGGTGCAGTGGAGGGGATTGACGGCATCAATAATGACATCGTGGCCGAGGAGTAGATTTTCTCTCGCAACATTCGATGCGGACCTGTAGCCGAAGTCGCGCAGGTCGCCGAATGGGGGTGAAGGGGACTCCAGGGCGTCGATACGCAGATAAACGGCATGCAGTGTGGCGGCGAGTTGGCGGGCGAGGTGGGTTTTGCCGACCCCTGGCAGTCCGGCGAACACGATGAGCCGGTTCATGGTGACCATGCTTTGATACGGGCGGCAGCGATGGTCGTTAAGCCCTGTAGTTCCTCGGGATTCATACCGTACTCGGCAAGTTGATCAACTGTTCCATGCCACGAGCCTATTACAAGACAATGCCCATCAGCCGTGCGGAAAAAGAGTCGCGGAAGCGTGTGCGG